>OFMI01000012.1_pt1 | contig 173356 bp, 170 predicted proteins | sample 1541741 | NCBI WGS metagenome assembly OFMI01 (sample SAMN04209219, study PRJEB22552) | human gut metagenome | biome: gut; material: feces | host: Homo sapiens | place: USA: Oklahoma | reverse complement strand
ATTGAATTACAGGAGCAGTTCGCGGCCCTCGTCGAACAGACCGACAAATCAAAATATTACAGTATTACAGAGCGATAATGTATAGAAAGAGTGGTGAACCATATTGCCAATCAGGGAAGAGATTGATTTGTATTTACAAGATATTCTCAAGATGCAGCATATGGTTTCCGATAACATATCGCATCGCTTGACCAAAGGTGAACTACGGGAAAAATTCATTAGACGGCTGGTACAAGACGAGTTTCCCACGCTATTGCTAAAGTCAGGAATTCTGTGTGCAGACACTTGGCAAAGTACGCAGGGTGATTTCCTTTGGCTAAAAGATGGTGCGCGTGTAGGAAATTTAAACCTATATGATCTCGACGATTGCCGAATGTTTATGGAGATAAAGAGTTCTGCCACAGCAGCGGAGTTGAGATCTATTAATGAAACAGCCAACAATCTCAAGCAACATTATACGGGTGAATCCCTTATCATAGTCGGCATGTTTTGTTACGGTACGAGCGCAAGCGAAAAGACAGTTCTGCGCAAGTTCGGTTTTACATACGACAGGGAGATCGAAGGCTATAATGCATATGATCAAGCAAAAGATAGAATGCGGAATGTTGATTTTCTGTTTAGCCTGAATATTTCCAATGGCCGGGACGAATCAACGCTACCATATTTGGTTGTCAGAGACTATTCGGGAAGTTGTACTTTATATAAGGACAACCCTGTAATACGATATTTTCTTAATTATTTCCGTTAGCATGAGTCTTTGAAGTAGGAGGCGACAAACATGTCAAATTTCAGTTTCTTACATGGAAATACGCAGTATGCCCTGTTTGCTCCAGCCGCAATTGAGGCGGAAAAAGTCTATACTTCTGCTCCTGCTATGTGTGCTGTTGGATGCCGTAAGGCATTGGAACTGGCGGTAAAATGGGTTTATTCTGCTGATAACACCATGCAAATGCCTTACAAAGACAATCTTCAGTCCTTGATTCATGAACCCACCTTCCGCTTTGCTATAGACTACAACACTTGGGGCAAATTGCCGTTTATCATTAAATTAGGCAATTTGGCCGTCCATACGGAGCGTAGTGTACAGGCAAGCGATGCACTTGCCTCGCTACAGGGCTTATTTGAGTTCATCCAGTGGGTGGACTATTGCTATGGCACCGACTATGAGGAACGGAAGTTTGATGAAACGCTTATCCCCAAGGAAAAAGTTGTTGTTGATACAAAGAAAATCAAAGAGCAGGAGAGTCTGCTCGGAGAAAAAGATGCCGAGATAGAAACCTTGCGGAAACAGATTGAGAAGATGTCCGAGCAAATTACCGCAGCTAAGGAGCAGCATCAGCAGGATCGTACTTTCGTGGCAGCTGACCTCTCTGAATTCAAAACCCGCAAGATTTATATCGATGTTGATATAAAGCAAATGGGTTGGAAATTCACAGGGGTAGATGCCGATGTGCAGGAGGAGTACCCTGTCGAGGGTATGGCTGGCATAATCGGCCAGATGGGATATGTGGACTATGTCCTGTTTGGTAGAGACGGTCTGCCGCTGGCGGTCATAGAGGCCAAGCGATCCAGTAAAGACCCTAACATTGGTCGCAAACAAGCTGTTCTGTATGCAGATTGCTTAGAGAGAAAGTTTGGCCGCCGCCCAATGATGTTTACAACCAACGGCTTCGAAACTTACTTTTGGGATGACAGAAGCGGTCCGCAGCGCAAGGTCAGCGGAATTTTTAGCAAGGATGACTTACAGAAGCTGATGAATCGCCGGACAGAGCGGCTGGATCTCATGACCATTCCCATCGATGATAAGATAACTGACCGCTACTATCAGAAGGAAGCAATCCGGGCTGTGTGTGAGCAGATTGGCCTTGGCTTCCGAAAGCACTTACTGGTTATGGCTACTGGAACCGGAAAAACCAGAACGGCATCCAGTTTGACAGATGTGTTGAGCAGAGGGAAGCATGTCACCAATGTTCTTTTTTTGGCAGACCGTACTGCATTGGTAAAGCAGGCCAAGGATGATTTTAAGAACTACCTACCAGATATGTCATTGTGCAATCTCTGCTCCAACAAAGATGACCGTAGCGCCAGAATTGTTTTTTCCACCTACCCTACAATGCTGAACGCCATCGACGATATGAAAGCAAAGGGCGGACAGCGGATGTTTACTCCTGCCCACTTCGATCTTATTATTATCGATGAAAGTCACCGCAGTATTTTCAAAAAATACCGTGCCATCTTTGAATACTTCGACGCAATCATGGTGGGGTTGACTGCGACCCCGAAAACGGATGTGGATCGCAATACCTACGATTTCTTTGAGATGGAGCATGGTGTCCCTACTTATGCATATGACTACGAGACTGCGGTTTACACAGATCATGTGCTCGTCCCGTATTATAACTACGAAGTAAAAACCAAATTTTTGGAAGAGGGCATCACCTACGATGATCTGTCCGACGAGGATAAAGAGCGATATGAGGATGACTTTATTGAGGACGGGCTCATGCCAGACTTTATTCCTTCTGCGCAACTCAATAAGTTTGTGTTCAATGAGACTACTGTAGATACAGTATTGCAAGATCTGATGGAGCGTGGCATCCGTGTAGAAGGCGGCGACAGACTGGGTAAAACCATTATTTTTGCACAAAACAAACGCCACGCAGAGTTTGTTCTGGAACGCTTCAACAAGTTATATCCGCAGTATTGTGGGGTTTTTGCCCAGCGTGTGATCTGCGACGATACTTACGCTCAGACAATTATTGACGATTTCAAAGTACCAGATAAGATGCCGACCATTGCGGTTTCCGTCGACATGATGGATACCGGCATAGATGTTCCCCAGTGTGTCAACCTTGTATTCTTTAAAAAGGTGCGTAGCAAGGCAAAGTTCTGGCAGATGATTGGGCGTGGAACTCGTCTATGTAAAGGACTTACCTGTACAGACCAGATTGATGGGGAGTATACCGACAAGAAGCGATTCCTTATTTTTGATTACTGCGGTAACTTCGAATATTTTCGTGCTCACAAAGAAGGCTATGAAACCAAGGAAGCGAAATCTCTCACGGAAAACATCTTTGGCAAGCAGGTAAAGTTAGCGGTTATGCTTCAGGAAAGCACCTATGCAGAGGACGAATATCAGGAATGGCGTTCAGAACTGGTTGGAACATGCTATGCACAAGTTCTGGAATTGAACACCGAACTGATTGCCGTCAAACTGCGGATGCAGAGCGTAGAAAAGTTTAAGAGGCCTGGCTCTTTTGACTTTATTAGTGAGGGTGACAAGGGGGAGCTGTTGCAGCAGATCGCATCAATTGTCCGGCTGGACGATACAGATGAATATGCTAAACGTTTCGATAACTTCATGTACGGCCTTATGATTTCAGCAATGGCGCAGATGCCATCCTTTCAATATGCGCAAAGGCAGCTGAGGGATATTGGCACTTTGCTGGAACGGAAAATCAGCATCCCACAGGTGAAAGCAAAACTAACGATTATCAAGGAAGTAAACACGGATGCATTCTGGGAGGCAAACAATATCTTGCTCTTCGAGAAGGTTCGAAAGGAGTTGCGAGGTTTAATGCAATTCCTTGTTGAAATCGGCCCCGTGAAGAATCCGATTATTACGCGCCTAACAGATCCTATTATCGGTGAACAGGAAGGCGTTCAGCTTGAGCCTCCCTACGACTTCGAGGACTACCGTGCCAAAGTTGACCGATATGTTAATGAGAACGGGAATACACTGGCTATCTATAAGTTGACACACAATATTCCTCTGTCAGTCGGTGATTATCGGGAGCTGGAGCGGGTGCTTACCAGCGAACTGGGGAGTAAAGAAGATTATGCACGAGAGTTCGGAAATACCCCTTTCGGACTGCTCGTGCGGAAGATCGCAAAACTGGATCACGATGCGGCAATGGCCGCATTTTCCCAATTTATCAATGATCAGTCGCTGAGCCAGAAGCAAATTACCTTTGTACATAAGATTATCAACCACATTGAGCAGAACGGCTATATGGAAAGCGTCACTATACTCACCAAGCCACCATTTGACAAACCACTTAGCTTTACAAAGTTGTTTGATCGAAAGATGCAATCGGAAATCATGGCCACTATCAACAAGGTTAAAGATAACGCTATCGTAGTTGTTGCTTAGCCGATATAAAAACCATCAAGCAAAGGGAGTGGGACACCGTTGGTGCGTCACTCCCTTGCCGCACATATCGCTCGCTTACAATCCATTCAAGCTAATTCAATGTTGACATAGCAGGCTTCCATTTTGGAACATGAACATCAACCAGCACGGTAAGTACTAAAACCACCAGATCAAGTCAAGGATATGTAGTTTACAACGATTCTTCATAACGGGCACATGATATGCCAATAAGGAGGCTTACATTACGGTGTAAGTTTATCGTTACCTTGCGTTTATCATCATAATATGCTATTATAGCAAACAACACTGCTATGTACTGGATTAGGTGTTGGCCTCTGTAGTATGCCGTCCACCGCTGCATCTTCATACGGACGGCAGAGAAAATCAGAAACGCGCTAAAGAGGGAATGACTATGCCGAAAATTATCAGGAACGCAATCAGATGCAAAAAATGTGGAGATATCATCGAAAGCGAAACTGTCCATGATTTCAAATTTTGCAGCTGCGGCTCGTGCGCTGTGGATGGCGGTCACGACTACCTTCGCAGGTGCGGAAATCGTGAGGATTGGGAAGAACTGTCCAAAGCGGAAAAGGTGGAAGGCAACGATGCATTGACTTGATCCTGTCTTGCGGAAATTGGTGGTGCCAGGATATCATTTATCATCATTCGCAATGCCACCACGAATTGCCCAGGGCTGGCATCGTTATAAAAAAGGCTCTCTCAGCACGGATGCAAACAAAAGTAAAAACTGCGTAGGGGTATAGCTAACCTGCGAGCCCGCACCACGAGTACCCCGCATCGCAAATAGCGGCTGAAACACAATGTTCCAGCCGCTATTTTTCTGAAAAAGTTTCAGTAGCTATTTCCGTCGAACTGTGGTATATGTTTGTGCTGCAAGGAGGCGAGCGCATGAAATACAAGCTGCTGAAAGACCTATACGATTGCTTTTGTACCCCGCCTGAACTCCAGGCTCAGAAACAGGAAATTGATGAATGCCATCAAGCACTTAGCAAGGTACTGGGCAAACTGGAGCGTCGGCTGGTGCTCCAGATCATCGACGCAAAAGACCGTATTGCGGAGGAGACCTCCATCGACAGCTTTATCGCTGGATTTGAACTGGCGTGGAAACTCTCCGTAGAATTGAATCACTACGAAAACGAGCGCTCAGTCTCCTGCCAAACGGCAATGGGATCAGGCGCTCGTTTCGCATCTAAGAAGGAAGAGAAATGAAGAAACTCATCATAGTGACAATGATTGCCGCATGTGTCGCCCTGTGCGCCGCTGTGTGGCCACATGGCAACGCGGTCGAGGAAACACCCGTCCCAGCTGCAGAAAACGCTGTGAGCGCCAAAGAAGCGACCGTTGCGGAAATTGAGGAACCGGCAACACTGGCAGAGAAGGAAAAAAGAACGATTCCGCAACAAGAAGCGCACCAAGAAGAGCAACCTGAACCGGAGATAGGGCCTATTGAAACACCCGTAGCTTCCGAACTCCAGCCTTCCGCAGAGCAGACACCCGCTAAGAATTCCGCACCAGAGCCAACTCCGCCCCAACCTCCTAAAGAATTGCAGCCCGGCGATGAGGTCTATATTCCGGGCTTTGGTTGGGTACCATACGAGGGGCCGAATCACCGCGAGTATGCCGCGGATATGTACGAAAATGGCAATAAAATCGGGAGCATGGGGTGAAATGTGCGGGAAACATTCAAAATAGGGGAAAATCGCTATTGACAATCAAACTTTCTATGCTATTCTATAATGATTTAACCTCGAGGTTGAATGGATGGCATGGGCGAGAAGGAGAGTATATATGGCGTATGAGTTTGTTCGCGAATCCGAAGCAAAGCGCTATCGTTCGGATTGCTCGAATGTCCTGAAGGAAACCTGCGAGCTGCTGAAGGAGAAGGGTATTTCTGCACAGTTTTCGCTTGTTGGAAGCGGAGCAAGGAATATGATCACGAGAAATGGAGATGGCCCGTATGACTTGGACTACAACCTTTTGGTCATGAAGGCAGATAACGAGTATCGCGACCCGCGATTGCTGAAAGACACAATTAGAAACGCCCTTAACAAAGCGGTGGGCGGAAAGTTCTTTTCGGATGCACAAGATTCGACTTCTTGTTTGACTGCAATATTGTATTTTGAGAAGTCGCCAGATATCAAATTCAAGTTTGACGTTGCTATTACCACGAAAAATAAAAACGGGAATTACATGCGCTTGATTCATAACAAAAATGTGTACGCACTGGGCTGGGATCAATACACATGGAACGAAGTGCCACGTTCACATCAAGTGAAAGATAAAGCAGATGAACTGAAAGAAGCAGGCTTATGGCAGGAGGTTCGTGACAGGTATCTTGAGAAGAAAAACATGTATCTGTCTTGGCAGGATCATAACCACCCATCCTTTGTGGTATATGTAGAAGCCGTGAATGAGGTTTATAACAAATATTTCAACGGAGGAGGTTGGCATAATGTGCAATCGATTCTTTGACTACGATGACGGTGACTTTGCCATGAGTATTTCGGATAATATGGCAATGGACTCTGATGGGGATCTCATGATGCGCATGGGCGATCACATGGCAATGGATATGGACACCGGCGATATCCACATGATCTCATCGTGGCCTGATGATGACGAGTAAATCATAGGCAGCGGCTCAACGGATGCACCGCCATAGACAAAGAAAACATTTTTCAGGATCCGGGCAGAGAAAGCAGCGGGACAGGCCGTAAAGGCTTGTCCCGCTGTCTGTGCCTTATGGCAGATATTCTTCCGTGATCCGATACCGGCTGATGCCGAAGGCGCTGCTCCGCTCCATAATCTCCGGCGGGATCTTGGGCAGGTACTTCTTGCTGAAGCTGGTGTCCCCGAAGTAGGCGTCAAAGCTTGCCACCGGCAGGACGACCCATTCGCAATCATCCTGCCGGTTGGCGAGGTAATAGCGGATCAATGTACAGGCAACCTCAGATGGAATTTCCTTCGGAAGCGCTATTGTTACTTTCTCTGTCAGTTCAAGCGGCAGTTCCGGCCCCTCTCTGCGCAGCGGCCCCAGCTCCAACGCATCGGCAAGGACATCATCAAAGCGCAGTGTCCAGGCACCCTTGGTTTGGGACGCAAAAATCGGGATCTGATACTGCATCACCTTACTTCGCCATGCGGCGGCAAACTTGGACTGAATAACCTCCGCATACTTGAGCGAGGTGCTGCGCACCTTTTCCGGGTGCGTCAGCATGAAGTCCACCGCGCGAAGCACGTGACGGAGGAACCAGCCGACCCCATCCGCATCCACCAACTCCGGGAACTCCGTATGCAGCTCCGAAAAATCCGTCTGGAACTGCCACTCCTTGTCCTGCACACGCTTTCCGTCCTCTGGCACACTGCACCAGGCGCAGAGCGCACGGCGGGCATAGTCGATCCAATCATGCGGATCACTCGAAAGGACTGCGCCGTCCTTACCATGGAACAGATACCCGCGGGCCAGAATGGTCAAAATCCGAGCCATTCCCTCAAACTCCAGGATCGTGGCAAAGGTGAAGCGGCCCAGCCATGTCGTGTCGCTCTTCTTGCTGGCGGTATAGGAAACTGTTCCGGTATATGCGCAGAATTCCTCCCATTCGTTAATCATCCCGCACCTCCAGAACATTTTTCTCGATATACTCCGGCAGTAGATCCCACAGCAGGTCACGTCTGCCGAGAGCGACCACATAGCGCACAGCCAGAGTCGGTCTTACAATGGCGGTCAGAAGCTCCCGGCACTTGGCCGTCACGGCATCACGGTAGCTCCGGGAGGCGGACTTGTCCGCAAAGGCTCTCATCATGGCAGTGAAGGCTTTTGAGTCGCTTTCGCGGAACAGCTGCTTTTTCTCCCTGCCGGTGTTCTCGTCCTCCATATCACAGACAATGTCTCCGAGGATGCGGTAGCCGCCGAAGCGGAAATCGGTCAGCAAATCGTATATATCTTCAAATTCCGGCAGCCATTCCCGCAGGAAACGCTCCCGCGCATCCTCGTCCATGAGGTGCCATGCCTGCTCCCGCATGGCATACAGCAGGGCGGACACCTTTTCCGGCGGCAGGCTGCCGAACAGAGCGTACAGCTCGTCAGGATCGTATGCATCCTCCTGCCCTCTGGCATATAGAATGCGCTCCACATCGCTCTTCCGCTTTTTCTCCTTCAACGGAACGCGGCAGGCCCGGATGCGGGAGAGGCAGGCATCGTAATCTTGCAGCAGCGCATCTACCGCCGCCAGCTTATCGGAATCCAGCTGTTCCCTCCAGTCCGGCTGCTGGGCAGCAAAGGAAAACAATTCTTCGTCCTTGGTGGGCTTTGCCTTGATGCGCGGCGTGTTCTTTTTCAGCTGCTGTGCCAGATACGGCAGGCGCTCCACGTTGGAGTCCACCTCGTCCCAATCCACCTTTTTGAAAAACGCCTTTATCTTGGCCGCATGGGTAGGCTCGTACCAGGCGCGCCGGGTCTCTGCCTCCTCTACCAGCGTCTTATATTTGAGGAAGGCACTGCGCTTGACGGTCTTGTGGGTCAGGTACTCATCCAGATCGGGGCGGATGCCGCTCTTGGCCGAGTCGATCTCCAGCCCGGTGAGAATGGCTAATGTCTCCGTCTCCTCCCGGCAGCGCTCCCGCTCCTCGGCGTCGGAGTTTTCGTTGTAGGCAATGATGCTGCGGTCCAGTGCGGCGTTACAGATTTGGCCGACGCGGGAGGAGAAGGTGCTGCGGACGGTTTCAAAGCGAGCCTCCCAGTCGTCGGCATTGCGGATCTGTGGCTGGGCCGTAGGGATCATCAGCAGAGGAATGTTCTCTGTGTTGGTGAGGGATTTGTGTTTCTCGTAGCGGTAGAGGTTGTAGTTGCGGCGGACGCAGGCATTCAGGATCGGATCAGATATGGTCTTGATCATATCGCCGTCGTAGTCAGCGCCGCCCAGCCGCTCCGCAGCCAGCATATTGGAATCCACCATCACCACATCCGTCAGGTGCCCGAAATAGTAATGCCGCATCTGCTTTCTCTCTTCCTTCGTGTCGTAGAAGGAAAGCTGTAGCTCCTCGTTGCGGGCAATGTGCGGATTGCGTAGCAGCGTGCAGGTGTCGTCATGGGCATAGGCCGCCTGGGGTGCATAGAAGGAACTCTCCGGGAAGTGGTCGGTCATGACGGTGCTGTAAAACATCCGTTGCCTGCGTTTGCGCGGCGGAACAGTCGGGAGCAGAAATGCCAGAAAGTCCAGAAGATCACCGGAAAGATAACGGTTGTCTCCCGCTACGATCAACCGGCCGACGGCGTACTGCTCCACGATTTTATCGGCTTCATCTTCCAGTCGCTTGGCATAGACCGGTTCGTTGATGAAGCGCGGATTCTTTTTCAGTACGGCGGCAAGGATCTGGTCCTTGCCCTGATGCCGTTCCCACCAGCTGACCCGTTCAAGCTTCTCCAGAAAATAATTCTGCCGAAACGATTCATCGGCGCAGAAATTATAATACGCCAGTTCCGTCTGCTTGGTGAGCCAATTTCGCTCGTCTGTCTCCGGGCTGTGGTCCCAGCCGTCCGGCAGATCGGCAGGGCGGAACTCGTCACCCTGAATGGAAACGGTGGTCAGAAACTGATAGTTCAGCTCGGTGGTCTGTTCCGGTTTCTCCTTGCTCACATTGGTGATGTACAGCGCATGGCGGTACTTGCGAAACACCGTCCGGTAGTCCTCCCAGCTCATGCCACTGGCAGTGAGCCAGCCGTATCCCTTGAACATGCTCTTGGTGAGGATGACATCCACATCCCGGACGGAATGCTCCATGCCCCACAGATCGGTGATGGTGTCCGTCCCGCAGAGGGTCAGGAAGTCTTTGAAGTCCACCTCGTGCAGCATACCCTTGACATAGGGCATACGGATCTGGAATGAGGTGTGGACTTTCTTCCCGCACAGCTTCTCGTCCACGACGCGGGCATATTCTTTTGAGATCAGCCCCTCGCCGTCGAAGCAGGTGATTTCGATGTCCTCTTTTTTCTCCACCCGGTGATATTTGCGGGTACTGCTCTGCGTTCCGTCGTCCTCTACGGTGATGACGCTGACATTCCGCTCTGTGCGCATAGGATTGTCGATGACCACCACCCGGTGGGGCCGGTCAATGCCGATGCCGTCAATGCGGATACCGCTGGACAGCATCAGGCCGTTGTAGGCATAGAGCTTGCTGAGCTGGCAGTCACCGATGGTCATATCCATCATGATGCGGCGGCGCACGGCGTCATAAAAATCTTCCCGAATGAAGGACAGCCGCGCCTGCCGGCTCATGCTGCCCGAACGCTCAAAGGCAAGATAGCGATGTGCCCCGGAGCCAAGGTCCAGGCTGACACCTTCGGGACGGAACAGGGCCTTGGCCTTCTCCTGCCGGATCAGGTGTTTCTTTCTGGCGCCGCTCCGGTCGAAGATGCCGGAGAAGTCCATATAGAAAATGATGTCCGAGAGATCCGTCACCAGCTGCCCACCGGGTGTTCCGGTGAAGGCATCGCCGTGCAGCACGCACATGATCTGATAGAACAGTGCGTTATCGTCCTGCTCGTGAGGTGCGGAAAGTGATTTGCATTTCTCTGTCTCGGCGGCGCTGAGATGGAAGGTATATGTCCCGTCCTGCTGCCTGCCATAGCTGATCACAGCTCTGGCGGACAGCTCGTAGATCCTGTATTTTACCAGCGGCATCGGCTCACCTCCTGATGTTTCTATTCTATCATAAGGTTCCAAATTTGCAATATGGATACTGCTCCCACTTTTTCGGCGGGAGCTTTTTGCTTGCAGCTCTCAACAAAAATCAAAAGGAGGAAACCAATGCAAGAATCTACATTCACCAACTATGACCAGCTGCCGCTGTTTCTCAATGCGAACACGGTGGCGCAGGTGCTGGGTGTGTCCATCTCCAGTGCCTACGAGCTGATGCACGAAACGAAATTCCCGGCCCTGCGGATCGGAAACCGCATCGTGGTACCCAAAGAAAAGTTCCGTCAATGGGTAGACGCACAGGCAGGAGGTGATGCCTGATGTTTCAGCGTTGGCCCAAGCGTGACCCGAACAAGCACTACTACCTTGTCCCAAACGAAGTCTTCAATCTCGGACTCAGCTCTCACGAGATCGCCGTCTACAATTACCTGCTGCGCTGCGAGGATCGCAGAACCTACCAGTGCCATCCCAGCTACCGCACCATTGGAAAGGCGGTGCGGCTGAGTGAAAATACTGTGCGGAAGTATGTGGTTGGTCTGGAGGAGAAGGGGCTCATCCGCACCGAGCCCAGCACCATCATCACGAAGGATGGCCGCGTGCGCAACGGCAGTCTTATCTACACCATCCGTCCCATTCAGGAAGCGCTGGAGCTGAATTATCAGCGGCAGTTCCTGCAGGTGGAGCGTGACATGGAACGGGCAAGAGCAGAGAAGCGGCTGGCCGAGTTGAATCAGCAGAACAAGAAGGGGGAAGAAAGCGCATGATGCAGCAGCTTGCAAACTTTATCGTAGACCATGACCCGATGATGGTCATCCGGCGCACACATGACACGGTGCGCTACATTCGGTGGGAGTGGAACAAGGAACATGCCGACCCCATTGATGAAGAAGAACTTCGCCTGTTCCTCTGCGATGAACACTACGGTGATCTGACCGATGAGCAAAGAGCTGTTGCCCGTCGGTGCCGGGACGAGATGCGAGATGTCTATGCGGATATGTGCGTGCGTTTGCTGCAAAGTGAGATCATGCTGGAGCGTGGCATGGTGCAGATGTCAGTACCTACCGCAGCGTGTTCTGCACGGAAGGAGGTGATGCGCCATGGATGCTTGACCAAGCGGGATGACTGCCTTTTCCGCAAAGCGCCGCAGAGCGGCTGAAGTGCGCGTCAGCGCCGAAAATTCTCGCTTCGAGAATGACAAGTTTCGCCTTCGTGGTACGGAACGGGGCGATTGCCCCGTTCCGACCCCTTCGGCAGGCGGGCTAAGCCCGCACCCCTATCAACACAAAGAAAAATAAATTTAAAGGAGATAAAGATTATGACGAAGAACACCTATAATCCCTATGAAATTATGATGGACAAGTACGATAAGGAAGAGATGCTCAGCGATGTACGGGAAGCCATGCTCTATCAACTCGGCGTGGATGTCTCCTGTGAAGAGTTGAATCACTTTTTCACCGGCAAGGGCAAAGCCACACTATCTGGCTGTGCGGAGTGGCAGTAGTGCTTTGCAGTCGAAAAGATGCTGGAGTTCTATTATATGCATGCGCGGGATGAAACGCTGGCTAAGCAGATCGAGACGATGACTATGCTGGCAAGCAGAGGTAACGAGCACCATGGCTAAGAATCAATTTATCCGCGCCCGCGTTGCCGGGTGGGAAAAGGACTGCATCCGCCGCAAGGCGGATGCAGCTCATATGACCGAGAGCGAGTTTGTGCGCCGGGCGGCTATGGATCGTGAGGTCACGGTCATTGAAGGTATGGATGAGCTCCTGCGGGAGTTGCGCTATCAGGGAAATAACCTGAACCAGCTCACGGTCATGGCTCGGCAGGGGCGTATCACGCAGGTGAACTATGAACCCTTTACGGAGGTGTACCGGAACGCATGGCAAACATTAAATTCATTGCTGTCTCACGCAGTCTGAGCGGTATCCTGGACTATGTTACAAACCGTGAGAAAACGGTGGAGCGTCTCATATCCGGTGTCAACTGCATGGCTCAAACAGCTCAGGATGAATTCGAAGCGGTGAAGAAACAGTTCCGCAAAACAGATGGCCGCAGCTACTATCACATCGTCCAAGCCTTCGCCCCGGACGATCCGCTGGACTTTGATACAGCACATGAGATCGGGTTGAAGTTTGCGGAATACTTCAAGAGCTACCAGTGTGTGGTGGTCACGCATATGAATACGGCGCACATCCACAATCACATCATCATGAACTCGGTGAATTTTGAAACCGGTCAGAAGTTTCATCAGAGCGCCAGGGAGATGCAGCAGGCAAAGGAGTACAGCAACCAACTCTGCCGGGAGTACGGCTTGTCCTTCACCGAGAGCAAGGCAGATCCGTTCCGTATTCCTGCTTGGAAGAAACGGCTGCGCCGTACCATTAAGGAAGCTATGGAGAACTGTGCTACCCGTGAGGAGTTCATCGCATTCATGGCGGAGTACGGCTACAAGGTACGATGGGAGCCGAATCAAAAATACATCACCTACACCACACCGGAGAATGTCCGATGCAGAGACAATAAACTCTTCGACCAGACGCTTCTGCGCAGCAGCATGGAAGCCTACTTCGATATGGGCGGCTGTGAGTATCTGGAAAGCCGCATCGATGCCACCGAGTACGGTGAACTCCTGCCTACGGTGGATGATGCCGTCTGCGGTTTGATCTCCATTCTGGATGCGATGAACACCGGCGACAATGACCGCTTCCATCTGGAAACGCTGCATCACAGCAAGCAGGAGATCCGGCGTATTCTGGAACGCGGCGGCAAGATCGACCGCACGGTGGAATACGCCGTAGATGACGAAGAGGAAGAATACGAGCAGTACCATGGCTTTTCTATGCGGATGTAGTGGCAAACCATTTCAAAGTTCTGATAGCTATTTCACGAAAAGTGTGGTAGTTGTTTGTGTTGCAAAAAGAAATCTCAGTCAAAGGAAGTGAAATACATGGCAAAACGAAGACCGGCCGGTGACGGCATGGTGCGAAAGCGTGACGATGGGCGCTGGGAAGGCCGTATCGTCATCGGCCACAAGGGAAATGGCGAACCGCTGTTCCGTCATGTGTATGCCAAGACGCAAAAGGCACTGCTGGACAAACTGCACCAGAACATCGAGTGCTACTGGGATGTGGAGCTGACCGAGGACAGCCGGATGACGCTGGGTCAGTGGCTGGATCGCTGGCTCACAGAGTACAAGGCGGGTACGGTGCGGCCCGGTACCCTCGAGGGCTACCGCCGCTACATCGAATACTACATCAAGCCGCAGCTGGGCGACAAGCAGATCTCCCTCCTCTCCCAGCAGGACATCCAGCGGATGTACCGCCGCCTAAAAACGGAGGGGCGCATCCACGAGCATCCCGAGATGGGGCATCAGCTCTCCGACTCCATGGTGCGCCACATCCATTCCACCCTCCACGCCGCGCTGAAGGACGCGGTGCAGGCGCATGTCATTCCCAAAAACCCCACCGAGGGGACAACGGCGCCCAAGCCCAACTACAAGCCCAAGCGTATCCTCACCCGTGCGGAGCTGGACGCCTTCCTCGCAGTGGTGGAGCAGGACGAGGTGTGGCGGGACTTCTTCCGGACGGAGCTGATGACCGGCCTGCGCCGCGGCGAGATCTGCGGACTGCAATGGAGCGACTTCGACGAGGAGAGCGGTATGCTGAAGGTGTGCCGCACTCTCCACAGCCAGCGGAAGGGCGAGTATACCGTCGGTGAGACAAAGACCAATCAAGGTATGCGCACCATTATTCTGCCGCACAGCGTGGTGGACATCCTGCGGCGGCGAAAAGTGGATGCCATTAGCCAATGGATATTCCCTGACCCGGTGAAGCCGGAAGATCCCGTCGACCCCAACGCGGCTTATCGCCACATGAAAACGCTGCTCCAGCGGGCAGGTCTGCCCAGCATCCGCTTCCATGATCTGCGTCACACCTTCGCCACCCACGCCCTCACCAGCGGCGTAGATGCCAAAACGCTGTCTGGCATCCTGGGTCACACTAATGCGTCCTTCACGCTGGATACCTACACCCATGTTACCTCAGATATGCAAAAGCAGGCTTGCGGCATCGTAGGCGGCTTCATGGAAGATATCTTCGGAAAGGAGTTGAAACCGTGGCAAGAAAGCGAAAAGCCGGCGACGGAACCGTAAGGCAGCGCAAGGACGGTCGGTGGGAGGGGCGCATCGTCATCGGCTATGGCGATAACGGCTATCCCAAGACGAAAAATGTCCTCGCCAAAACCAAGAAAGAGTGCGTCGAGAAGCTCCAAAAGCTCAAGGAGGAGTGTGGCGGGCTGAAGCCGGAGAAGGTGCGGTCCGAGATGCCCTTCGGGGACTGGCTGACATACTGGTACGAGAATCACTCCAAGCCCAAGATCCGCCCCACCACGCAGGAGACTTATGAGAGCCGCATCCGTCTGCACATTATCCCGGAAATCGGTGACATCCCGCTGAATAAGTTGACGCAAAATGACCTGCAGCAGTTCTATGGCCGACTCAAGAAAAGTGGCCGGAAGCGCTTCACCGACAAGTACGGCGAAGGGCTGTCCGACCGGATGGTGCGCATGTGTCATGCCACCTGTCGCTCTGCGTTGGAAAAGGCGGTGCAGGATGGATTGATCCGTGTGAACCCAGCCATTGGCTGCAAACTGCCGCCGAAGAAGGCACGGGAGATGCAGGTGCTGACACGGGAGGAACTGCAACGGTTTCTCATTCAGGCGAAGTTTGAGGGCTACTACGAAGTGTTCCTTCTGGACTTAGCCACCGGCCTGCGCCGGGGTGAGCTCATGGCGCTGCAATGGGACGACCTGAACTTCAAAACCGGCGTGCTGAATGTGAACAAGCAGGTCTACGATGTGCGGGGCCAACTTCAAATCAGCACGCCCAAGACGAAGAACTCCGTCCGCAAGATCGTCCTGCCGCCTGCTGTGGTGGCGGTGCTGCAGGAGTACAAAAAGACGGTGAACTCCCGCTGGATGTTCCCGTCGCCGGTGAAGGAGGACTGTCCCATTACACCCGGCGTGGTGCGGCGCAGGTTGCAGCTCATCCTGGAACACGCTGGGTGCAAGCATGTACGCTTTCATGATCTGCGCCATACATTCGCAACGCTGGCACTGGAAAACGGCATGGATGTGAAAACACTCTCCGCCATGCTGGGACATGTGTCGGCGGCCACCACGCTGGACATCTACACCCACATCACCGACGACATGCGGCTCACGGCCGCCGCCAACATTGACCGCGGCATCGGCAAAGCAGCGCCGCAGGAGGACGCTTCAGAGCCGGGGCAGGAAACTGCATCGGCTCAGGCGGAAAAGCCGAGTATGACCGACTTCAGGCCCTACGTGGGCCGTAAGCGCAGATCCGGCACGGGCTGTGTCAGCCAAATCAATGACCACCTGTTTGAAGGCCGATACTCTCCCAAATGGCCCGACGGCAAAAAGCATGCCCGTAATGTCTACGCTCACACCCGCGAGGAGTGCGAGGAGAAGCTGAAGGTACTGATTGTGAAGATGAAAGCGGAGATTGCGGAAGCGAAGCGGCTGACGGATTTGGGTGAAGGCGATGGTCGACCTCCAGAGGGGAAAAAGTAGAATAAAGGAAACGAGGCCCAAGGGACAAAATCATGATCCCTTGGGTCTCATTTTTATTGTGGGAATGATGGAGCATTAGAATATGCTATTAATATCGGCTGCAATAGCATTACGAATTTTCTTATAGCTATATGGATATTTTGCAGGAGTCAGAGCCCCTAATACTTGCAAAACTTTATCGGGCTCCTTAATGGCCTCACAGCGATCAACTAAAAGTGCCTTGTACGCATTATCATTATTAGGAATACCCATTACTCTGCAATACTCTGCTCGTCCTTCTGTACTTGCAACAAGATCCATTTCTAAACAATATTGCATAGGGTATAGTTTGTAAGCAGCGCAGTATTCAAATAGCTTAGAATAAGATTGTTTGAGTTTGGATGATAGCTCGCATCGACTTATCTCACTATTCCAGATTGAATTAATTACCGGATTATATTGGTTAGCGTTGTTTTTGTATTCAGGTAATTGCGTAGTAGGGTTTCTGCTATTAGAAAGCTTATCATTTTTATATTGTGTCAAGAAATCTTTGTCAACAACCATCGAGAACGGAATGTTTAAAGATTTGAGTAGAAAATACGGATACTTTAAGTTTTTAATTCCGTCCAAGTTTAAAATGCTAACAAAAAACATTTTTTCTTGGAGCACATCTCTCAATAATTCAGATATTACTTGGGCATCAGTGGGACTTTCAACGACAATAACATATTTTGCAAAGAAGAAGTCACTATTTCTGTAACGAAAAAAACGATTATGTTTATATTCATCCAAGTTATATTTATCCCAGAAATTTCCTTCCAGTTGAGAAAACTCTGTATGGAAGCCCCTGCGAGAATCAGGAGTTCTTCTTGCCAAAATAATATTTTCGTGATTCAATTCATCAACAATAACTGTGGAATGTGTGGCGAAAACAGCCTGCACCTCCGAGTCTTGGCGACCATGTTGAATTGACGCAATCAACTTTTTTTGAGCATGCGGATGTAAATTGGTTTCTGGTTCTTCAATTCCTAAAATGACATTAACCCCGTTCAACTTAGCCAGAGCACGATATAAGGCAATGACAGAAAGACTTTTGATTCCACTTCCGTATTCGGTAACAGGAAAGGAACTGTTGCTATCCACTATGTTGATACCAACCTTGTTAAGAAACAGCGAATAATCTATTGTATCAATATAATCAAATCTGTATTTTTCATCATCGCTAAGCAGACTGGATAGGGCCAACTCGTGTTCGATTTTTGAAAAAATATTATTCTTTAGTTTTTCTGCAACACGTGTGACTTGAACGGAAATATTGTCTCTGAGTTGCGTGTGGTGTTGAGAGTATTCAGTAAGAACTCTCTGGAATATAGAATTCTCGGTCCAAGTTAAATCACGATTGCTGCGGCTGGCAGGAATATAGATATAGTCGATGTCCTTTTTTAACTCTGTGAGAAAATCGTCATCAACAGGGATTGCTCCGGCTGCTATTTGACAGGATAAGGTACGTTTTCGCGTAGTTGCACCATAAGCATACTTCAACTCAAGGCATAACTTGTTTCCCCAAAGCTTGTCTGCATAAATTTCTCTATCAGGGATAGCTTCGAATATTAGAACAATTTTTGTGGTTGTTCTAACGGCGTACTGGTGAGCGTTGTTAAGGAAATAAGCTTGCTCATACTCCCAATTAAATACACTATTCAAAGCGCGTAGCAATGCGGTCTTCCCGGCGTTGTTCTCTCCTATAACGGCTGTCACTTCACTAATGTGCAAGCGACACTCCTTGATTGAACGAAAGTTGTCAATTCGGATTTCAGTTAATTTCATAATACCAGAGCTCCCTGATACAAATAACTTAATGGCAACCTACACGGCCGCTTTGATTACTTTAAAATTTATTATACTGCAAATTAGCAAAAAACACAATATTTAGTCTTAATTTATAGAAAAGATGTGTCAAGAATGACAAGTTCACCCCTTGCGCCGCAATAGACAAAGAATAAGAAAAATCCCTCTGAAATCAACGATTTCAGAGGGATTTTGGTCCGAGTGGGGCGACTCGAACGCCCGGTCTCTTGAACCCAAATCAAGCGCGATACCAGCTTCGCTACACCCGGATATTCAATTTCTGCCATTATATCACGGCGGGGAAGAAAATCAAAGAATTTTCTGTCTGTGGTCAAACATGTGGTCAAAGGCGTTTTTGTGCCGTTTTTGGCAACCGGAGAAAAAACCGCTATCGCCTGTGTTGCAAGGCTTTGCGGCGCTTCGTCTTGCTCTGCCCCGGATACCGCCACGGCACTCCCAAATGTGGCACGATACCAACTCCGCCATACCCGGATAGGGGAGGGGGTACGCCGCCCGATCACGGACGGCGTACCCTTACTATATCAGATTTTCTCCGGTCTTGCAAGGGGGAAATCAGCCGTTCAGAGCGGCCTTCAGAGCCGCCACACGGTCGGTAGCCTCCCAGCGCACGCCCAGATCCTCACGGCCCATGTGGCCGTAGGCCGCCAGCTGGCGGTAGATGGGTCTGCGCAGATCCAGATCCCGGATGATGGCGGTGGGGCGCAGGTCAAAGACCTTCTCCACGGCCTCCTCCAGCTTTTCATCGGACACCACGCCGGTGCCGAAGGTCTCCACCAGCACACTGACGGGACGAGCCACGCCGATGGCGTAGGCCAGCTGCACCTGGCACTTGGTGGCCAGACCCGCCGCCACCACGTTCTTGGCCACGTACCGGGCGGCGTAAGCGGCGCTGCGGTCCACCTTGGTGGGGTCCTTGCCGGAGAAAGCACCGCCGCCGTGGGGGGCGCTGCCGCCGTAGGTATCCACGATGATCTTCCGGCCGGTGAGACCGCTGTCACCCTGAGGGCCACCGATGACGAAGCGGCCTGTGGGATTGACGTAGATCTTGGTGTTCTCGTCCATCAGCTCAGCGGGAACCGTGGGCTTGATGACCAGTTCGATCATATCCCGGCGGATCTGATCCAGAGATGCCTCGGCGGCATGCTGGGTGGAGACCACCACGGCATCCACGCGGGTGGGCTTGCCATTCTCGTCATACTCCACCGTCACCTGCGTCTTGCCGTCGGGGCGCAGGTAATCCACCAGCTTCTCCTTACGGACCTGCGTCAGGCGCTTGGCCATCTTCTGGGCCAGGGAGATCGCCAGCGGCATCAGCTCCGGCGTCTCGTCGCAGGCGTAGCCGAACATCATGCCCTGATCGCCGGCGCCGTTGTCCAGCGCACTGTCACCGGACTCCTTGGCCTCCAGACTCTTGTCCACGCCCATGGCGATATCGCCGGACTGCTCGTCGATGTTGGTGATAACGGCGCAGGTGTGGCCGTCGAAGCCGTACTTGGCCCGGTCATAGCCGACGTCCAGCACCACTTGACGGGCGATCTTGGGGATATCCACGTAGCAGTGGGTGGTGATCTCGCCCATGATGTGGATCAGGCCCGTGGACACGCAGGTCTCGCAGGCCACACGGCCATTGGGGTCCTTCTCCATGATGGCGTCCAGAATCGCATCGCTGATCTGGTCGCAGATTTTGTCGGGATGTCCCTCCGTCACGGATTCCGAGGTAAATAGTCTCTTTGCCATAGCTTTTCCATGCTCCTTTATAAAATATTTTCCATACGGGTGAAAGCTCTCTCAGGTTGACCGGAGCATGAAAAAACACGCTCCGCCATTCGACGGATCGTGTTAGAATAACGCTCCTCATCTGTCGAAGGACGAATGCGGGACTATCACTTCCGCACTCAGCATACGCCGGATTTGGCACCTTGCTTCGCAGGTTGCCGTGGCTTCATCGGGCCGATCCCTCCGCCACTCTTGATAAGGTATGAACTTGTAAGAGAACTCTACAATTGCTTATGATAGCAAGAAGAGATTGTTTTGTCAACCCCTGATACACAGATTTTATCGAAATGTTCGGGAAAAACCGACGAAAAGGGGAGGAGCGGGGAGAAAAGTGCGGAAAAGGATTGCCTGTTTCGGGGAATAATAGTATAATGGTATGCAGCACACCCAAAAAAATTTACTTGAGGTATAAAAATGAAAACTGAGGAAAAGCTGAACATGACCATGCTCTGCGACTTTTACGAGTTGACCATGGGCAATGGCTACTTTGAAAGCGGTTACAAGGATCATATCACCTACTTTGACGTCTTTTTCCGCCGGGTGCCGGATGGCGGCGGCTTTGCCATCGCCGCTGGTCTGGAGCAGCTGATTGATTATATTGAGAATCTGCACTTCTCTCCGGAGGACATCGCCTATCTGCGGGGCCGGAACCTTTTCAGCGAGGAATTTCTGTCCTATCTGGAGGACTTCCATTTCACCGGCGACATCTACGCCATGCCGGAGGGAACCCCGGTGTTTCCCCGTGAGCCCATGGTCATCGTCCGGGCCAAGGCCATCGAGGCCCAGCTCATCGAGACCTTCACGCTGCTGACCATCAACCACCAGAGCCTGATCGCCACCAAGGCCAACCGCATCGCCCGTGCCGCCCGTGGCCGCACGGTGCTGGAGTTCGGCTCCCGTCGGGCACAGGGGGCGGATGCCGCCATCATCGGCGCCCGTGCCGCCTACATCGGCGGTGTCGCCGGTACGGCCTGCACCATCTCTGACCAGATCTACGGCGTTCCCGCCGGCGGCACCATGGCCCATGCGTGGGTGCAGATGTTCGATTCGGAGTATGACGCCTTCAAGACCTACTGCCAGATCTATCCCCACAACGCCACGCTGCTGGTGGATACCTACAATACCTTGAAGTCCGGCGTCCCCAACGCCATCCGGGCCTTTAACGAGGTGCTTAAGCCCATGGGCATCACCAAGTGCGGCATCCGACTGGATTCCGGCGACATGGCCTATCTGACCCGGAAGGCCCGGAAGATGCTGGACGAGGCGGGCTGGACGGAGTGCCAGATCTCCGTATCCAACTCTCTGGATGAGTACCTGATCCAGGATCTGCTGCTGCAGGATGCCAAGATCGACCTCTTCGGCGTGGGCGAGCGGATGATTACCGCCAAGTCCGAGCCGGTGTTCGGCGGCGTGTATAAGCTGGCGGCCGTGGAGGATCAACAGGGGAACATCACCCCCAAGATCAAGATCAGCGAGAACGTGGAGAAGATCACCATTCCCCACTTCAAGAAGGTCTACCGGTTCTACGGCAACGATACCGGCAAGGCCATCGCCGACTACATCACCGTCTATGACGAGACGTTGGACGACACCAAGGATCTGGAGATCTTCGACCCCAGCGCCACCTGGAAGAAAAAGACGGTGTATAACTTCACCGCCCGGCCTCTGCTGGTGCCGGTGTTTCTGGGGGGCAAGCGGGTGTACGACAGCCCCAGCCTGCCGGAAATTCAGGCCTACTGCCGCCAGCAGGTGGACACCCTGTGGGACGAGGTGAAGCGCTTCGACAATCCTCACAGCTACTATGTGGATCTGTCCGACAGGCTGTGGAACATCCAGCAGGATCTGCTCCGCAATCGATAATAAGCAAAAAAGCAGAGCTGTCCGATTTGGCGGACAGCTCTGCGTGGTATCCCAAAGGGAACAGGAGGTGACCCGTTGAAAACGCATCAGGTACAACAGAAAACGGAACGTCGTATCTCGGCGGCGCTGCGGCTGGTTTTCGTGGCGGCGCTGCTGCTGGGGCAGATCGCTTTGGCATTCTTTCTCAGCACGGAGCTGCGCCAGCGGGCTGCCATCATCTACACGGTGCTGGAGCTGGCGGCCTTCGGCTACGCCGTGCGGATCTATAACCGCACCGACGGCACCAGCTATAAGTTCGGCTGGATCTTCCTCGTTCTGACGGTGCCGGTGGTGGGACTCATTCTATACTTTCTCTGGAACGGTGACCGGCAGCAAAAGCGGCTGGACCTGAAAAAGCTGCCCATGCCGGAGGAGCCGGAAGCCCAACAGGCCGCCCACCGCATCCAGATGGAGAAGCTGCGGCGAAAATTCCCCCAGTGGGAGCGGCTCAGTGTCTATCTAAGCCGTCAAGGGTATCTCCTTTACGGTGACACGGAGACCACATATCTGCCCACCGGCGAGATGTTCCTGCAGGATATGCTGGAGAAGCTGGAGCAGGCGGAGCATTTCATCTTTCTGGAGTTCTTCATCATTGCGCAGGGACAGATATGGGACCGCATGGAGGAGATCTTCCGCCGGAAGGCGGCGGCAGGTGTGGAGGTCAAGATTATCTTCGATGACTTCGGCAGCATGATGCGCTTTCCCGCCGGACAGATCGAGGCCCTGCGGGAGAGCGGGGTAGAGGTACAGGTCTTTAACCCGGTTCATCACTACGTCAACCGCCTGTACTTCAACTATCGGGATCATCGGAAGATCGTCTGCATCGACGGCAGCACGGCCTACACCGGCGGAGCCAACGTGGCAGACGAATACGCCAACCTTACCGTCCGTTTCGGCTATTGGAAGGACTGCGGCATCCGGCTGGACGGCCCCGGCGCATGGGGCCTGACACGGGAGTTCCTCCATATGTGGCAGCGCAACGGCGGACAGCTGATGCAGGAGCGGGACTACTACCGCCCCCACGACCACCGGGAGGCGGCGGGCTTCTGTCAGCCCTTTGTGGACGGGCCGGACAACAATCCCATCTCCACGGCGGAGGACGTGTTCCTGCACCTCATCAACAACGCCCGCCGCTCCGTCCATATCACCACGCCGTATCTGGCCATTGATGAGCCCATGCGGCAGGCCCTGTGCTCTGCCGGGGACAGCGGCGTGGATGTGCGGCTGCTGCTGCCGGGAATACCGGACCACAAGTTCGCCTATCTGGCGGCCCAGAGCCACTACGGTGAGCTGCTGGTGCATCGTGTGAAAATTTACATCTACGAGCCGGGTCTGCTCCACGGCAAGACCGTGCTGTCAGACGGCGAGGCGGCCTTTGTGGGGTCTGTGAACATGGACTACCGCAGCTTCCAGCTGCACTTTGAGTGCGGTACGGTACTCTACGGCGTACCGGCCATTGAGGGGCTGGCGGAGGATATCCAGCGTATCACGGACCGTTCCCGCCGGGTGACGTATCAGGAGTGGAAGAGCCGCCCGTGGTACCGCAAGCTTTTGAGTACCCTGCTGCGGCTGTTTGAGATGTGGATGTGAGTAACATACAGCCCCGGACGCCGAAGCGTCCGGGGCTGTGTTTTTTCTGGTTGCCGTGCGGGACAGGGGATGCTTACAAATTAGGCAAAAGTCCGGCATCATGGAGCTTTTGCAGGCTCATGAGGACCCCCAGCTTGGCGTGATACCACGTCAAGCCACCCTGAAAATACACAGCGTAGGGGGGACGGATGGGGCCGTCGGCGGAGAGCTCGATGGAGGCCCCCTGCACGAAGGCTCCGGCGGCCATGATAACGTCGCTGTCGTAGCCGGGCATGGCCCACGGCTCCGGGGTCACATAGCTGTCCACCGGTGCAGCGGCCTGAATGCCCTTGCAGAAGGCACACATGGCCTCCCGGCTGCCCAGCTCCACCGCCTGAATGATATCCCGGCGCACCTCCCGGCTGCCGGGAATCACACGGAAGCCCAGTGCTTCATAGCATCCTGCTGTAAAGATAGCACCCTTTACAGCGGAGGCCACCACTGTGGGAGCCAGAAACAGCCCCTGATAGAAACTGGTGAGCAGACCCAGATTGGCGCCCACCTCCTTGCCGAGACCCGGTGCACTGAGCCGGTAGGCGCAGCGGTCGATGAGATCCTGCCGGCCGCAGACATAGCCGCCGGTGGGAGCCAGACCGCCACCCAGATTCTTAATGAGGCTTCCCACCACTATATCGGCCCCCACATCCGTGGGTTCCTGTCGCTCCACCAGCTCGCCGTAGCAGTTATCCACCATGCAGATGATGTCGGGCTTGCAGCTTTTGCAGAAGGCGATCAGCTGACCGATCTCCTCCACGGAGAAGGAGGGGCGGGTGGCGTAGCCCTTGGAGCGCTGGATGGTCACCAGCTTGGTTTTTTCGTGGATGGCGGCCCGGATGCCGTCGTAGTCAAAGCTGCCGTCCGGAAGCAGGTCTACCTGGCGGTAGCTGACGCCGTATTCCCGCAGGGAGCCGGGAGAGGGGCGGATGCCGATGACCTCCTCCAGGGTGTCATAGGGCGCCCCGACGGGGCTCAGCAGCTCGTCGCCCGGCAGGAGGTTGGCCCCCAGCGCCAGTGCCAGCGCATGGGTGCCGCAGGTGATCTGGGGCCGGACCAGCGCCGCCTCCGTGTGGAACACGTCGGCATAGACACGCTCCAGATTGTCCCGGCCCTCGTCGTCGTAGCCGTAGCCGGAGGAGAGGTTAAAGTGGGTGGCATTGAGACGATTCTTGTGCATGGCGGAGAGAACTTTGGCCTGATTATACTCGGCAATGTCGTCCACACGGGACATTTCCTCGTCCAGTCCGTCCAGTACTCGCTGTCCAAAATCCAGCACCTCCGGACTGATACCCAGCTGCTGATACATTTCATTGGTGGTCATGGGATCGTTGCTCCTTACTTAGATTCATTTCCTGGGATATGCTCCGGGAACCGGATGCCCCGGCACTTCATCAGCATCCGGATGGGGTAGTCCCGATCCAAATAGTTCTTGCTGTACCACTCATAGGTGGCGGCGGGCAGATGCTGCAGCTCCGGGGCCTGACACCGGAACAGCTCGAAGGTCCGGCGGTCACCGGAGAGCAGTGCCGCCATCAGCTCCAGCTGTCCCTCCTGCCGCAGCCGCTCCAGACAGGCATCCATGATGACGGCGCAGGAGCGCTCCTCCTCGTCGGCGTAGAGCTCCTTGTTGCCCAGCCAATAGAGAAATTCCTCCGGGTCCAGATCCAGCTTGGTGGTGATCTGGCTGAGCTTGTAAAATTCCTTCCAGTCCCGTTTTTGCAGCACCTCCATCAGGTACTGCACCAGACCGTCATCCAGCGCCACGCAGTCCAGAAACACCTCGAAGGCGTGCTTGCCTGCATCGGGATCCGGGGCCGTCTCGGAGGGCTCCTCCGCCGGGGGAGCCTCCTGTACGGGGGCCAGCTGTACGGCGCTTTGCAGCAGCTGCTGAAGGCTTGTGGTATCGTCCGCCTGCCGGTAAATTTCCTCCGGCAGCGTAACGCCGTCCTGCCGGGCGCAGGCCCGGACAAAGGCGGCGGTTCCCACCTGCTGCAGCTGGCGGCTCAGGGAGGCGACCTTCTCCGTCATGTCCCCCTCCGGCAGAGTGATGCCCTCCGGCGGCGTGCGGCGGCCCTCCATCAGCTGGGTCATGTATTCCAAATAGTGGTCAAAAAGAGTCATACCTTCTCCTCACTTTCCCCAAAACTCTATCACATGGCGGTTGTAATTGCAAGGGCATCCGTGCTATACTGGGAAAAAAGGAGGTGGGAGCGTGTATTTCGTATACATGGTATACTGCGAAGGAGATACCCTTTACACCGGAGTTGCACAGGACATTTGCCGCCGGATGCGGCAGCACACCGACCGGGGAACAGCCTGCGCCCGGTATACACGAGCCCACCCGATACAGGCATTGGCGGCGCTGTGGGAGGCGGAGGACAAAGGGACGGCCCTGCGGCTGGAATACCGCATCAAGCAGCTGACCCGGACGGAGAAGGAACGCCTCATCCATGAGGATACCGCATTTTCACAGCTGCTGCCGCAGCTGGAGGTGTCCCGCTACCGGCGCAGACCGGGCATAACGCTGGAGATGTGTTTGGAGGGGAAAATCGATGCATGAGTGGTATGCAGCCCCTATGGAGGGGCTCACCGGCTGGCGCTGGCGGCAGGTGCAGCACGAGATGTTCGGCAGGGCAGCGCTGTATGTGACGCCCTTCGTGTCCCCCAACGGGAATTTCAGCTTCCAGCGCAAGGAACTGGAGGAGCTGGACCCGGAGCGAAACCGGGGTATTCCGGTGGTGCCGCAGATCCTCACCAACCGGGCGGAGTACTTCGTCTGGGCTGCCAAGGAGTGCCGCAGCCGTGGTTGGGCGCAAGTGGATCTGAACTTGGGCTGCCCCTCCGGTACCGTGACGGGAAAGAAAAAGGGAGCGGGGCTGCTGCGCCAGCCGGAGCTGCTGAGACAGCTGCTGGACGGCATTTTCGATGCCCTGCCGGATATGAAAATTTCCGTCAAGACCCGTATCGGATGGGAGAGGGCGGAGGAGTGGCCGGCGCTGCTGGCCCTGTTGGAGACATACCCTATCTGCCGCCTGACGGTGCATCCACGGGTGCGGACGCAGTTCTACAAGGGGACAGCAGACCGGGAGGTGTTCCGCTGGACGGCAGAGCACACAGCGCTGCCTCTGTGCTACAACGGGGACGTCACCACCGTCCGTGACCTGTGGGAGATGGGGGAGGCCTTTCCCGACGACGCCGTCATGGTAGGCCGTGGACTGGTGGCGGACCCGTCCCTGCTGCGGCAGGCGACGGGAGGCCCGGCAGCGTCTCTGGAGGAGCTGCGGGAGTTTCACGACCGGCTGTACGGCCTGTACTGCCGGGACTTTTCCGGCGACGTGCCGGTGCTGCACCATATGCGGGAGCTGTGGAACTATTTCTCCCGGTCCTTCCGGGAGACGGACACCCTGCTGCGGCAGGTGCGTAAGGCCGGGGACTGCCGGGCATATGAGACGGCGGTGCGGCAGTTTTTCTATGACGCAGAGCTGTACCATTGATGATATCTGTAAAGGAATCATGTTTTACACAAAGAACCCCCGCTTCCTCTATGGAAAGCGGGGGTTCTTTTTTGCAGAGCTTCAGTTGAGAACATAGACGGTGCAGTAGCGCCGACCGAAGGAACAGGCATCGTCGTAGGAGTCAAACCACAGATCCAGCTTTGTTCCCTTGATGGCACTGCCGGTATCGGAGGCTACGGCCATGCCGTACTCCAGATAACCGTCGTTGGTCAGAATATAGAACCGTGTGCCGAAGGGGAACACCGAGGTGTCCACGGCGATGTTGCCGTAGGCGGTGGGCCGCCCGGAGGCCGTCCAGCCGTGGATGGAGTAGGCGGTGGATTCGCAGGAGCCGTACACGGAGGAGAAGGCCATGGTGTCGCCGGAGGCGAACAGCAGATAGCCGGTGCCGTCATCAAAGGTCGTCACGTCCACCATGTAGTCAGATCGCTCCACGGAGGAGACCATGGTGCCATACTCGACGATCTCGGTGACGGCGTTGTCCTCGGTGGTGCTGACCAGCTCGGTGGAGACCAGCTTGCCGTCCCGGTAGGTGTCCTTGTAGGTCTCGACGACGGTGCCGGGAACGCCCTCCTGCACCACCTCTTCCGTTCCCTTGGCCAGCATATGGTTCACCACACGCTCTGTTTTGTAAGGGGTGGTGACGGTGACGTCACGGGTCTGGGAATACTCTGCCATAACGGAGACGGTAGGCGTCTCACCGGTGGTGTCCACCACGACCATCTCGCCGTCGCCCACGGTGACGTCGGACCGGCGCAGCAGGTTATCCACCGTTTCCCGCCGGGTGGTCACCAGATAGGTGGCGCCCTGAGCGTCGGCTACCTGCACCTGCTGGCCCTTTACCAGCAGCAGCTGGGCGTCCCGGCTGCTGTTGTCGGCCCGAATGTCCAGCAGACCCGTGGTACGGTCACCGTCGGGCCGGCCGTCGATGATCTGCATTCCGGTCTCGTCCAGGATCATGTATACATAGCTGGGGTTTTCGATATCCTGCTGACAGAGGATCACGGTGGTGGCCAGCAGAGCCACCAGAGTAATTGCCAGCAGCAACCCCTTCAAGAGTCGGGGAGATGCGGATCGGTCCGTTGTTGGCCGGGCCGTCGTCTCCATTCTAATCACTGCTTCTTTCATAAAAAACCTCCCAATTCCGCCCTTCATTTCCGGGGTCCGGGGCGGTGGAAAATCACCTCGCAATGCATTTGTAACTTTTGTTACTTTTTTGAAATATGGGAGGAGTATATCACTTCCACCCACTTTTGTCAAGTTTTTTGGATTTTTCATGGGGTTACACACCACTTTTCACGGTTTTGTGCGGGTATCTGACAGGTAAAAAACGGCAACTGCCGAGGTATTGGTTACAGAAAGGTTACCGACGGTGACAACGGTTGTAAATAAAGATTGAAGAATGGGGCGGGGCGTGGTATAATGAAGAAAACTATCACAGCGGAGGGGTTCTATGCGGCCTGAATTTATCCCCGTGGGGCAGATCGTCAACGCCCACGGTATCCGGGGCGAGGTAAAGCTGAATCCGGCCGGGTTCGATCCGGCCTTTCTTGCGGCGTTTGACACGCTGTATATCGGCGGAAAAGAGACAAAGGTGAAGAGCGCACGGGTCCACAAGTCCACGGTACTGCTGGTGCTGCCGGGAGTGGAGGATATGGATGCTGCGCTGGCTCTGAAGGGAAAGCCCGTCTCCATCCGCCGGACGGATGCCCACCTGCCGGAGGGCGAATATTTCGATGCCGAGCTGGAGGGGCTGACGGTGCTGGACGACGAGAACGGGGAGGAGTTGGGAAGGCTTACCCGTGTGCTGAACTATCCGGCCCACAAGGTCTACGAGGTCCGGGGGAAGCGGGAGTATCTGATCCCGGCGGTGCGGGAGGTGTTCATCCGTGGGGTGGACATGGAGACCGGCACCATGCGGGTGCGGAACATGAAAGGACTGGCCACGGATGAGGATTGACATCATGACCCTGTTCCCGGATGCCATCGATGCTATGATGGGGCAGTCCATTATCGGGCGGGCGCAGGCCAGAGGATTGGTGACCATTACCGCTCACCAGATCCGGGAGTATACCACCAATAAGCAGATGCAGGTGGACGATTATCCCTACGGCGGAGGACGGGGAGCCGTCATGCAGGCGGACCCGCTGTACCGCTGCTGGGACCATATCTGTCAGGAGGCGGGGGAACGGGTACACACCATCTATCTTTCCCCCTGCGGGCGGGTGTTTGACCAGCAGGTGGCCAAGGAGCTGAAGGCGTCCTATGAGCGGATGATTCTGGTGTGCGGCCACTATGAGGGAGTGGACCAGAGGTTCATCGACGAGTGCGTGGACGAGGAGATCTCCATGGGGGACTTCGTACTGACCGGCGGCGAGATACCGGCCATGGCGCTGGCGGACTGCCTGTGCCGGATGGTGCCTGGGGTGCTGCCGGAGGAGAGCTGCTACACCGACGAGTCCCACTGGGACGGTCTGCTGGAGTACCCGCAGTACTCCCGGCCGGAGGAGTGGCACGGCCGGAAGGTTCCGGAGGTGCTGCTGTCGGGCCACCATGGGAAGGTGGATGACTGGCGGAAAAAAGAGAGCTATAAGCGCACCATGACCCGGCGGCCGGACCTCTTTTCCCGGTTTGATGAGACCAGTCTCACCACCAAGCATGACCGAAAGGTGCTGGCGGAGGCCAAGGCGGAATGGGCGGCGGAGCAGGAGTCTCCGGCTGCGGAATAAGACATAAAAAACCGCTGCGTGAGCGTCACGCAGCGGTTTTTTCGGTTATTCGACATCGTCCTCCCGGAACAGCAGGGTGATGCACCACAGTCCGGCGATGCCCACCAGTGTATAGATGATGCGGCTCCATACCGATAGCTGTCCACCGAATATGGCGGCCACGCAGTCAAAGCGGAACAGGCCGATGCTGCCCCAGTTCACAGCGCCGATAATGACGAGGATCAGGGCAATGCGGTCTACGATCTTCACGGTCAAACCTCCCATCTGTGAGATTGCTCTGTCAGTTTGCCCATTTGACGATGGATTATTCAGAAAATTCGTCAGCACGACAAAAATATTTTCAGATTCTGCGGAATTGACGTTGAAAAAGCCGGGGGGACTATTGTATAATACAGGAAGAACAGGAACGAATCAACGGGCGGCCGGCGGCACAGCTCCGGCGGCGTCCACACACAAGGAGGAACAACATGAACAAGACCTTTGAAAAGCTGGGCTTTTATCCAGCAGATATCCTGCTGCCCAAGGATCAGGACATGACCAAGTGGGCTGTGGTGGCCTGTGACCAGTTCACCTCCGAGCCAGAGTACTGGCAGGCGGTGGAGGAGAAGGTGGGCAAGGCCCCGTCCACCCTGCGGCTGATCCTGCCGGAGGCCAACCTCAAGGCCCCCAACGTGGACGAGTACATCTCCGGCATCAACGCCGCCATGGAGCAGTATCTGAAGGACGGCGTATTCCGGACGCTGGAGGATTCCCTGATCTATGTGGAGCGCCAGCAGTCCGACGGACGCATCCGCCATGGCCTTATCGGCATGGTGGATCTGGACGCCTACGACTTCACCCCCGGCTCCGGCGCCCTGATTCGTGCCACCGAGGGGACAGTGCTGGATCGCATCCCGCCCCGTGCCAAGGTGCGCCGTCACGCTCCCATCGAGCTGCCCCATGTGATGCTGCTGGTAGACGATCCCGATAAGACCGTCATCGAGCCGCTGACGGCGGCAGCCGATACCATGGAGAAGCTGTATGACTTCGACCTGATGCAAAACGGCGGCCATATTCGGGGCTACAAGCTGTCCGACAAGCAGGTGGACGCTGTGGCCAAGGCACTGGAGGGCCTTGCCTCCGACGAGGCCATGCAGAAGAAGTACGGCGTTTCCGGCGCGGCACCCCTGCTGTTCGCCGTGGGAGACGGCAATCACTCTTTGGCCACCGCCAAGGCCTGCTATGAGGAGCAGAAGAAGGGCAAGACTCCGGAGGAGTATCTGGCGCTGCCCTCCCGGTTTGCGCTGGTGGAGGTGGTGAACAACCACGATGACGCCCTGCAGTTCGAGCCTATTCACCGGGTGCTGTTCGGCGTGGATCACGAGAAGTTCATGAAGGCATTTCAGGCTGCCTACCCCAACGCCTACGAGGGCCGGGGCGAGGGCCACACCATTGAGTTCGTGTGGAACGGTGAGAGTCATTTCATCACCGTCCCTGATCCCAAGGTACAGCTGGCGGTGGGTACCCTGCAGGGGGTCATCGATCCGTACCTGAAGGAGAACGGCGGCGAGGTGGACTATATCCACGGCGACGACGTGACCCGTGAACTGGGCTCCAAGCCCGGCAACATGGGCTTCCTGCTGCCGGCCATGGGGAAGGAACAGCTCTTTAAGACCGTCATGGCTGACGGCGTGCTGCCCCGCAAGACCTTCTCCATGGGCCACGCTCAGGATAAGCGCTACTACATCGAAGCCCGCCGTATCACCAAGTAAACAGAAACGAAAAAATCTCCCTTCTATCGAAGGGAGATTTTTTATGCGTATCAAAGGGGATATACTCACGCCTGCGGCACCGCACCGCTGGCGATGAACATGGCGTCGCCAAAGCTGAAGAACCGGTAGCGCTGCCGGACAGCCTCCTCGTAGGCCGCCAGAACGTGCTCTCGTCCCGCCAGCGCCGACACCAGCATGATGAGGGTGGATTCCGGCAGATGGAAGTTGGTGATCAGCCCGTCCAACACCTTGAACCGATAGCCGGGATAGATGAAAATGTCCGTCCAACCGGCGGAGGCGGTCATGGTGCCGTCCTCGGCGGCCCAGCTTTCGACGGTGCGGCATGAGGTGGTGCCGACGCAGATGACCCGTCCGCCGCTGCGCTTGGTCTTGTTGATGAGATCCGCCGTCTCCTGTGGGATGACGCAGTATTCACTGTGCATCTCGTGGCCCTCAATGGTGTCTTCCTTCACGGGCCGGAAGGTGCCGAGCCCTACATGGAGTGTCACGTATCCAACCTTTACACCCATTGTCTGCACACGCTCCAGAAGCTCCGGAGTGAAGTGAAGTCCGGCGGTGGGGGCGGCGGCGCTGCCGTTGACCTTGGAGTAGACGGTCTGGTAGCGCTCCCGGTCCTGCAGCTCCTCCTTGATGTAGGGGGGGAGGGGCATTTTCCCCAGTCGGTCCAGCACCTCCAGAAAAATGCCCTCGTACTCGAAATGCACCAGCCGGTTGCCGCCGGGCAGCTCTTCGGTGATCTCGGCGGTGAGCTGCCCATCTCCGAAGGAGACACGGGCGCCGGTGCGCAGCTTCTTACCGGGCCGCACCAGACATTCCCACGTGTTCTCACCCCGGTCAATGAGCAGCAGGATCTCACAGGCTCCGCCGCCGGGGAGCCGATGACCCAGCAGCCGGGCCGGGAGAACACGGGAGTTGTTGAGGATCAGACAGTCGCCGGGCCGCAGATAGTCCGGCAGATCGTAGAAGTGGCGATGTTCCCATGCGCCGGTATCCTTGTCCAGCACCAGCAGGCGGGAGGCATCCCGCCGGGGAATGGGGGTCTGGGCAATAAGCTCTTGGGGGAGTTCAAAATTAAAATCACTGGTTTTCATAAAAAACGACCTGTTTCTTCCGTAGTTTCCGGGAAAATTCCGTGACTTATATTATACTATACGTTTCCCGCCGCTTCAACCTTTTTATCTCTCTCTTGACTTGACGGCGCAATCTGGTAAGATAGGGGGAGTATAACCACGATGATAAAGGAGAAATTCCATGTTTGAGGTCATTAAAACGGAGGGTACCGCCCGTCGGGGCCGTTTCCGGTGCGCCCACGGCGGCGAGGTGCAGACGCCGGTGTTCATGAACGTGGGAACACAGGGGGCCATCAAGGGGGGCATAGATGCCTTCGATCTGAAGGAGCTGGGATGCCAGATCGAGCTGTCCAACACCTATCATCTGCACCTACGCCCCGGTGATGATGTGGTGCGGCAGATGGGTGGACTGCACCGGTTCATGCGGTGGGACGGCCCCATCCTGACGGACTCCGGCGGCTTTCAGGTGTTCTCTCTGGCGGGTCTGCGGAAGATCACGGAGGAGGGCGTCACCTTCGCCAGCCATCTGGACGGCCACCGCATCTTCATGGGGCCGGAGGAGAGTATGCAGATCCAGTCCCATCTGGGATCGGACATCGCCATGGCCTTTGACGAGTGTGTGGAAAATCCGGCCCAGTACGACTACGCCAAGGCCAGCTGTGAGCGAACCCTGCGGTGGCTGGAGCGGTGCAAGGCGGAGCACGATCGCCTGAATGCCCTGCCGGATACGGTGAACCCCCGCCAGATGCTGTTCGGCATCAATCAGGGGGCTACCTATCGGGACCTGCGGATCTGGCATATGCAGCAGATCGCCAAGCTGAACTGCGACGGCTACGCCATCGGCGGCCTGGCGGTGGGGGAGCCCACGGAGGTGATGTACGACATCATCGAGGCGGTGGAGCCCTATATGCCCAAGGACAAGCCCCGGTATCTCATGGGTGTGGGGACCCCCAGCAACATCATCGAGGGCGTGGCCCGTGGTGTGGATTTCTTCGACTGCGTCATGCCTGCCCGCAACGCCCGACACGGAAAGCTCTTTTCGTGGCAGGGCTCCCTGAACATCAAGAACGCTAAGTACAAGCTGGATGACCGGCCCATCGATCCGGCGTGCGACTGCCCGGTGTGCCGCCGGTTCAGCCGGGCCTATCTCCGTCATCTGTTCACGGCGGAGGAGATGCTGGGGATGCGTCTGGCGGTGATGCACAATCTGTACTTTTATAACAAGCTGACCTGGCGCATCCGGGAGAGCCTTGACGCCGGCTGCTTTGCGGACTTCCGGGCGGAGTACAGCCAAAAACTCGGTGAAAAGCTCTGATCTGGGTGTTCTGCAGCGGATTTCCAAAAAACTGGCCTGTCCCTCTTGCAAACAGGAACAGAATCCAGTATAATACATACCATATTGTGAAAAAAGGAGTTTTGTCCCATGATTCAGTTCGCATATGCTGCAGACGGCACGACGGCTGCCGGTGCCGGCAACATGACCTCCACGATCATTATGATCGTCGTGATGATCGCTATTTTCTATTTCCTCCTGATCCGTCCCGAGAATAAGCGGAAGAAGCAGGCGGAGGAAATGCGCAACAGCCTGAAGAAGGGTGACTGGCTGACCACCATCGGCGGCATCTATGGCCGTGTGGTGACCATCACCGACCGCACCGTGGTCATCGAGACCAGCGAGGATCGGGTCCGCATGGAGTTCGTCAAGTCCGCCATCGGTTCTGTGGGTACGCTGGATCAGCAGATGGCCGCTGCCCAGCGCCCTGCCAAGAAGTCCAAGGGTGAGCCTGTGGTAGAGGAGAAGGTCGAGGAGACCACCGAGGATAAGACCGAGGAATAAAAGCGAATAAAGCACCCTCCCCTGAATATGCTTGCAGTAAGAGCGATTCAGGGGAGGTATTTTTATGTCCGCAGGGAAACTGACGTGGGGCCGGCGGGACTGGCTGGGGTTGATGGCGCTGTTTCTTTCCAGCATTGCGGCGGATGTGATCGGGGCGCTGCTGGCGGTGAAGGGCATCCTGCCCATGGGGAGCGTGGCTGCGTGGGTTTATGGCGGTTGGGTGCTGGGCGCATTTCTGGGCGTGCGGGTGGCGGTGCGGGGGCGCAGCGGCACCGTGCAGGCTTCGCTGCTGCTGGCGGCAGGGGCTTATGTGTTGATCTGGCTGGTAGGTCTGACGGTGTTCGGTACGGCGGCCTTTGCCCATCACGGTCTGGGGATCACGCTGGCGGTGGTGGCTGGTGCGCTGCTGGGAGCTGTGCTGGGGCAGGGGAGACGGCATCGAAAAAAGAAGCCTGTTCGGCGGGGACGGCAACATCGAGGGACGATATAGAGTGTTCCATGGTGAAAATCACGAAAATCTCTCTGGGAGACATTTTTTGCTTGACGGGCCATGACGGCGGCAGCGGATGAAGTATCCCTGCGCCGCCGGGACGGGGGAGGGCAAGATGTGGTGGCGGTCTAAAAAAATCCCGCCCCATATCTTGTCCTTCCTTTGCGTGGGGGAGGAGGGTATTTTTCGAGGTTTTCGAGATTCACATAACACACTTTACATAACTATTAAACATAATTTACAAAAAACAGAAGCGCCAGCAAAAAGCTCTTGCGAAAATGCAGCGTTTGCCCTATCATATGTTATGGCAACCTCGTGAGTTATGTCGTGCTGCGGCAAGACCGCAGAACTTGCGCTTCTATCCGGCCGGCTTGTCTCATAGGATGAGACGAGGTGACTGGCCGCATGAGACGAGCATCACATTTTCACAGATGGCCCGGACGGCACACCGGCCTATGGCGGCTGGCGCTGATGGGGCTCTGCTTCTGCGGGGGCATCCTGCTGGGGCAGCTGGCGGCCCGGAGCGTGCCGGAGGCATCCCGGACGGAGCTGGCCGCCTATCTGCGGCAGTACGCCGCCGTATGGGGTGAGACAACGGATCGCACCGCCTCGCTGCTGCGGGTGGCAGGGGTGTACCTGCGCTATCCGCTGCTGGTGACGGTGCTGGGCTTTTGCGGTGCCGCCGGGGCGGCGCTGATCCTGCCGGTTCTGGCGGCGGAGGGATTTTTTCTTTCCTTTTCTGCGGGCTGCTTCGCTGCTGCGCTGGGGCGCAGCGGCGTTTTACTGGCCTTGGCGGCCTTCGGCGTGCGGTGCCTGATCGTGCTGCCGTGCAGCATTTACCCGGCCATGCTGGTAGGGGAGAGGGACCGCTGGAGGAAGCTGGCCGTCTGCGGGGCGCTGCTGCTTCTGGGTATGGCGCTGGAGCTGACGCTGGTACCGAGGCTGGTGCAGTGGGCACTGGGAACATTATCATGAGAGGAGTTGAGGACCTTGGCGGATCATATTGCGGCATACGGCAGCTATCTGGAGCAGGAGAAGCACGCCTCCGCCAACACCGTCAGCTCCTATTTGCGGGATCTGAACCAGTTCCGCAGTTGGCTGCTGGAAAACGGGGCAGCCGATCTGCGGCGGGTCAAGACCGATACCATCAACGAGTACCTGAGGTATCTGGAGCGGCGGGGGAAGTCCCCGGCCACCGTGACACGCAGCGCCGCCTCGCTGAAATCCTTTTATGGGTATATGCAGGCCTCCGGGGTCATGAAGGCCAACCCCGCCAAGGCGGTGGTGACCCACCGGGCAGAGCGGAAGTACCCGGAGATACTGACCAACAAAGAGGTGGAGCTGTTTCTGGAGCAGCCCCGCTGCGTGGACGAGAAGGGCTTCCGGGATCATGCCATGCTGGAGCTGCTGTACGCCACCGGCATACGGGTATCGGAGCTCATCGGGCTGAACGTGACGGATGTGAACCTGACAGCGGGCTTCATCCGCTGCAGCAGCCGGGGCAAGGAGCGCATCATCCCCCTGTACCACGGTGCGGTGAAGGCCCTTCAGGACTACATACGGGACATCCGGCCCCGGATCATCGCCAACGAGACGGAGACGGCCCTGTTCGTCAACATGAATGGCGAGCGCATGAGCCGTCAGGGCTTTTGGAAGATCATCAAGCACTATCAGGAGACGGCGGGCATCGAAAAGGACATCACGCCCCACACCCTGCGGCACTCCTTTGCAGCCCACCTGCTGGAGAACGGAGCAGACCTGCGAGCCATTCAGGAGATGCTGGGCCATGCGGATATCTCCTCCACACAGATATACACCCACGTGATTCAAAAGCAGCTGAAGGATATCTACAACAAGGCTCATCCCAGAGCATGAGAGACTGGCGGAGAGATACCTCTCCGCCAGTTTTGCATCCCCTGAAGGGCCGCCGTCATCTCCAATGTTTTTGCCGCTGTGTGCGAAGCACGAACACTCTTGCTTTGAAGGAATTGATGCCTGCGAGGAAGAAATTGCCCAAGACGGCAATATCATTGAGGTGGACTTTGAAATTGGTCTTGACGCAGATGAATAGGATGATATCTACTCCTCATTGGGAGAAATGCCAAAGAGGGTAGCTGAGGCATTCCCTGATTTTAATTTCTACTGTATAGAGCAAACTGATGCATACGGGGTTGCTGCAAATTCAGAAGCGACGATGAAGCATGGTGAGTTTGTATGTGTTTCTGGTGATTCTGATGGAAATTTTGGTAAACGGGTCATTGGACATGTAATCGATGGCAATATAGTTTTTACAGAAGAAAATATTGACATGGATGAAGGAATGCAAATTTTATTTGAGGAAGAATCATGGAAAACAGGGAGCATCAGGCCCCCTGTTTTTTGTCCTTATCAAGAGCGCTGTGTTCAGAATGTCGAAAACCTTCTTCAGGTAGTCTGCGGCTCGATGGTAACCGGTAAAGCTGCTTCATAGAAGCTTCACCTCCGTGAGCGAAACTTGGCGCTTTACAGGGGGTGACAAATACGGTATAATAAACTGATATCATAGTTTCGGCAGACGGTATGCCTGCCCGGAAGGAGATGACTTTTTGCAGGTAAATCAAGTGCGGGCGGGTGCGATCCTCTCCTATGTCTCCATGGCAGTGAGCACCATCCTCTCGCTGGTATATGCCCCCATCATGAAGGGGCAGCTGGGGACCAGTGAATACGGCGTATACGGCTCCGTAGGCCCCATCATTGCATATCTTCTGCTGCTGAGTATGGGACTGGGCAGCGCCTATATGCGGTATTACTCTCAGGCCAAGGTGGCGCAGGACCGCCGGACCATGGCCAAGCTGAACGGAATGTTCCTTGTGACCTACACGGTGCTGGGCCTGGTGCTGCTGGTGCTGGGCTTCACACTGGCGGCGCATCCGCAGAACGTGTTCGGTGCCAAGTGGACGGAGGAGGAACTGGCGCTGGGTGCCAAGCTGCTGCGGATCATGTCCGTCAATGCGGCTCTGTCGTTCCCCATCAGCGTGTTCGAGTCCAATGTCAATATCAACGAGCGGTATCTGTTTTTGAAGCTGGTGGCCATGGCCAAGTCGGTGCTGAGCCCCATGATCTCCATCCCGCTGCTGCTGTTGGGGTATCACTCGCCGGCCATCGCTATCCTGAGTCTGATGCTGACCATCGTCAGCGGCGTGGTGGAGGCCTTCTACTGTCTCATCCGTCTGCGGATGCCCATCAGCTTCCGTGGCTACGACTTCGCCCTCATGAAGAGCATGATGGGCTTTACCTTCTATGTGTTCATCGCCGTGGTGGTGGATCAGGTGAACTACGGTATCGGTACCCTGATGACCACATGGATCCACGGCACGGAGCTCAGCGCCGTATACTATAACGCCAATCAGCTGAACGTGTACTATCTGTCCTTCGCCATGGCCATCTCCAATGTGCTGGCCCCCCGAGTACACCGCATGGTGGCCTCCAACACCCCCACCCGTGAGTTGGGGCGGCTGATGACCCGTGCAGGCCGTTTGCAATTCATCATGCTCATGTGCGTGTTTCTGGGCTTTGTGGCGGTGGGCCGCCCCTTCGTGGTGCTGTGGGCCAAGGGCGACGCCAGCTTTGCCATCGACTATCCCGTGGCGATTTTGCTGTTTCTCTCCACCATCATGTCCTCCATCCAGTTCGTGGGGCTGGAGATCCTGCGGGCCAAGGGGATGCACAAGTTCCGGGCCTGGGTCTATCTGGCGGCGGCAGGCGTCAACGTGGTGCTGATGATCCCCCTGTGCCGGAAGTGGGGTCTGCTGGGCGTTGCCGGCAGCATCCTTATCGTCACACTGCTGGGAAACGTCCTGCCCATCAACTGGTACTACTGCAAAAGGATCGGGCTGGATGTGAGACGGTTCTGGCGGCGCATCGCCCAGCTGCTGCCCTCCATGCTATTGCCGGCCATTGTGGCGGTGCTGATCGCCCGTTTCGCTCAGGTGGGCAGTTATCTGCAGATCGCTCTGTGGGGCTGCGTGTTCGTGGCCGTCTATGCCGGAAGTCTGTGGATCTTCGGCATGAACCGCTACGAGCGGGGACTGGTCAGCAGTATGCTGGGCAAGATCTTCCGCCGTGGCAGGAGATGATCCTTACAACGTAAAAAAGGACCGAACGGCTGTGCCGCTCGGTCCTTTTTTACAAAATCAGCAGCAGTCCGATGGCGATCAGGACCTCCTCATCGGCCTCCTCCCGGAACAGGAAAAAGAGGATCAGCAGAAGCAGCAGATCCCCGGAGTCGATGTCCCCCAGATGGAGCCGGGACAGCAGCCGGTCCAGAAACCGTCCCTCCGGCGGACGGGGAGATGGCTCCGGCGGCTTGGGCGGCGGCCCTCCCGGAGGACTGCCCGGTGACGAGTTGCCGCCCGGCGGCGGGGGCGGGGGCTCCGACGGCGGGGGAGGGGGCGGTCGCCCGGAAACGGGCCTCGGAGCCGGTTCCTGTTGGGGGATGCGGCTGTATGCCCCCTGCTCGTTGCGGATGTACCGGTTATACACGCTATCCCTCCCATTCCGACAGGAATTTTTTCCCCAGATGGATGAGCCTTGCCAGATGTGCCGCCCGTTCCACCTTGCCCTGCTTTTCCGGCTTCAAAAACGGCCGCAGGGCGTTCAGCAGCTGCATGGAGGCGCTGTTGCTGCGGCCGTATTCCTGCGCCAGCGGCAGGAGCTTTCCCAGCAGCGCCGGGTCCAGCCCGCCCAATCCGCCAAAGCCTACCGTCCCTCCGCCCGTCTGATCCTCAGGATCGGCGGGCGGAGGAGGTGGCGGCTCCGGTGTGATCTTCTCTGCACCGCCCATAGTTCCGGAGAGCTGCTGAGCCAGCTGCATGATCTGGGCCATGCTGCCGGGGTCTGACAGCAGTGTATTCAGTTTCTCGTCCATCTCCGACACACTGCCGTCCTCCTCTCTATCCCTGCAGACTGTCCCGGATGCGCCGCAGCAGGGCGGTCCCCTCCGGGGTAGACATGACGTTCTTGAGCATCTGCGCCATCTGCAAGGTGTTGCCTGCCGCAGCCTCTCCGGCGGCCTGCTGAAGGGCGCGCCCACCGTCCCCGCCAGATAGAAGCTGCATCAGCCGCTGACCGTCGGCGGAGGTCATCAGCGACTGCACGGCGTTAGGGTCCCGGCGCAGTCGGTCGATAAGTTCCTTCTGATCCATAAGCTGCCTCCTTGGATAGGTCTTGATACTGCCAATATATGTGGCGGTAGCGGGAAAAGTGCCTGCTCCTCATGCAAAAAGCTGCCGGAAGCAATGCGTACTTCCGGCAGTCTGATATAAGTATTCAGTTTTCTGCGCCTTGCCCAAAGTCACAATAGGGCCGCAGGGTACACTCCCCGCACCTGGGAGAGCGGGCGGTGCAGACGGCCCGTCCATGGAGCACCATCCGGTGGCAGAAGTTGTTGGACTCCTCCGGCGGGATGCACTGCCGTAGCTGCCGCTCTACCTTCAGCGGGTCCTTGCTGCCGTCGGTAAGGCCAAGACGGCCGGTGATGCGGATGCAGTGGGTGTCGCAGACATATCCCTCCTGCCCGTAGATATCCCCCAGAACGAGGTTGGCGGTCTTACGCCCCACGCCGGGGAGCCGCAGCAGCTGCTCCATGGTGTCCGGCACTCTGCCGCCGAACGCCTCCCGCAGCATACGGGCCGAGGCTACGATATCCCGTGCCTTGGCACGCCAGAAGCCGCAGGAGTGGATGTATTGTCCCACCTCATCCACGTCCGCCTCCGCAAAAGCCTCCAGCGTGGGGTAGCGGGCAAAAAGTGCCGGGGTCACCAGATTCACCCGTGCGTCGGTACACTGGGCCGCCAGGCGCACGGAAAACAGCAGCTCATAGTCCTTGCCGTAGTCCAGAGAGCATTGTGCATCGGGGTACAGGGCCTTCAGCGCCGTGATGATGGCGGAGATCTCCTGTTTGCTTTTCATCTGTGCATCACCTCTCACCCATTGTACCAGACCGGCGGGAAAAATGCAAATAGGGGGTGCAAACCGGAAAAGAATGTGGTATAATCCAACTGATTTTGCGGACACGGAGCTTCCGGCCCGCAGCGAAGAGGAGGTGCCGTAATGCGGCCGCTGGCAGATGAAATACGACCTCAGACACTGGACGAGGTAGCAGGGCAGAAGCACCTGCTGGGGGAGGGGGCGCTGCTGCGCCGCCTGATCGAGAGCGGGGCGGAGGCCAACCTGATCTTCTACGGCCCCTCCGGCACCGGCAAGACCACTATTGCCAACATCATCGCCCGCCGGACGAAAAAGACCCTGTACCACCTCAATGCCACCACGGCGTCCCTGCAGGATGTGAAAGCGATTATCGGCGATGTAGACACCATGATGACCCCCAATGGGATACTTCTGTATCTGGACGAGATCCAGTACTTCAACAAAAAGCAGCAGCAGAGCCTGTTGGAGTTCATGGAGAACGGCAAGATCACCCTCATCGCCTCCACCACGGAGAATCCTTTTTTCTACGTGTATAACGCCCTCCTCTCCCGAAGCACGGTGTTCGAGTTCAAGGCCCTGACACCGGAGGAGACGGTACCTGCCGTGGAGCGGGCGCTGGCGCTCCAGCAGCAGCGCAGCAGCCTGCCCCTCTCGTGGGAGGAGGAGGTTCCCCGGCTCATCGCCGCCGGGTGCGGCGGGGATGTCCGCAAGGCTGTCAACGCTGTGGAGCTGCTGTATCAGTCCGCCAAGCCCAGGGACGGAGGGCTGCTCCTGACGACGGAGGATGCACAGGTGCTGGCCCAGCGCAGCGCCATGCGATATGACCGGGAGGGGGATCAGCACTACGACCTGCTGTCGGCGCTGCAAAAATCCATCCGTGGCTCGGATCCGGATGCGGCGGTGTACTATCTGGGGCGGCTGCTGGCGGCGGGAGATCTGCTGAGCCCCTGCCGCCGGCTGCTGGTCATCGCAGCGGAGGACGTGGGGCTGGCCTATCCACAGGCCATCGTGGTAACGAAGGCCTGCGTGGACGCTGCCCTGCAGCTGGGCCTGCCGGAGGGACGGCTCCCGCTGGCAGAGGCGGCGGTGCTGCTGGCCACAGCTCCCAAGTCCAATTCCGCCCACAATGCCATCATTGCCGCCATGCAGGACATCGACCACGGCAAGGTGGGGCCGGTGCCACGGCACTTGCAGAATGTCCACGCCGACAGCGCCGGAACGGGGAAGGTCCCGACCTACAAATATCCCCACGTTTACCCCAATCACTATGTAAAGCAGCAATACTTGCCAGACCTTGTAAAGGACGCTGTTTACTACGAATACGGTCCCAACAAAACAGAGCAGGCCGCCAAGCGCTACTGGGACGAGATCAAGGGCGATAGCGCCAGCCGCTGACGCTGCCGCCGGTGATTTGATAGTGCAGCGGCGTGGGGAAATCAGGCTGCCCCAGCTCCTGCACCATCTGCAGCTTGATCTTGCCGGTCTGAGGCTGAATGGAGCGGATGTAGACCGACACCAGCCGTCCCTCCGGGATATCCTCCCGGCTGTCCGCCAAGCCCGACAGGTTGGGCGTCAGCTCCACGAAGCAGCCATAGGGCTTGCAGCTGCGGACAATGCCCGGCACCGTCTCGCCCACCCGGAAGCGGGCGGCGTTCTCCAGCCACGTTCCCAGCAGCTCCCTGTGACTGAGGACGATGCGCTTTTGCTGTGGGTCGATGCTCTGCACCACGGCACGGATGCGCTGGTGCAGGGCGAAGCGCTCCGCCGGATGGCGGATGCGTGCCACGGAGATATTCGCCAGCGGCAGCAGGGCCACAAGGCCACAGCCTACATCCACGAAGGCCCCAAAGGGTGCCAGATGCGTTACCTGCCCCCGAATCACCATGCCGGGCGTCCCGTGGCGCAGGATGTGCTCCATAGCCTCCTCCTGCGCCAGACGGCGGGAGAGGAGAAATTCCGTGCTGCCGTCGGCTGCTATGCGCTGACCCGTTACCTGAAAACAGACGCTGCACCCCACGCAGGACAGCGCAGCGATATCCCGCTGAGCGCCGGAGAGAAACGGTGCCGCCACCTGATCCTGTGGGATGATGCCGCCGCAGCCTCCCGGACGAAGGTGCAGATTGCGCTGGGCATCGCACCGCAGGACGGGAGAGGCAAGTATTTCGTGGGACGCCAGTGCATCCTGCAGCTGCCGGAGCGTACAGGGCTTCCGGAATCCCTCCGGCAGCGGCCATTTATATTCTTCCATCATGACACACCCTTACATTCAGATATCCCATACTATGCGCCGGTACAGGCGTGCTTGAACGAAAGGAGCGCCTATGGATCTGAAGCTGCACGATATCGTAGAGATGAAAAAAGAACACCCTTGCGGCAGCCGCCGCTGGGAGGTGCTGCGGGTAGGGATGGACCTGAAGCTCCGCTGCTGCGGCTGCGGACACGAGGTCATGGCCCCCCGCCGAAAGCTGGAGAAAAGTATCAAACGCATGATCACAGAGGAGGAATCGATATGAGACCCAAATGGACCCGTTATCTGGCCATGGGCGTGGCTCTGCTGCTGGCTGTCTTGATGCTGGCAACGCTCATTGTGCCATACCTGAGCCTGTGAACCCACGGCCGGGGATCGGCGTATGCGGTACATGGGGGAGAGGACCGATGGGTCCTCTCTTTTTTTGACGCTTTTTTCCGGCGGCGGACGGTATAATGTGTCCAGCGGAAGGGGGGAAGCGGCGTGACGGTGGTGTATCTGGACCGGGTGTTCCTGCTGAATCTGTTGGTAGACTATCTGCTGCTCCTGACCACGGCCCAGCTGGCGGGTATCCCCCTGCGGAGGGGAAGGCTGGCTTTGTGCGCCGCCGTCGGGGCGCTGTACGCCGGTGCGGTGTTCCTGCCGGGGCTTAGCTGGCTGTCGCACCCTTTGTGCCGGACGGCTGTGGGAGCCGCCATGGCGCTGGCGGCGTGGCGGCGGGAGGCCCATCCGTGGCGACTGACGGCGCTGTTTTTTCTGCTGGCCGGAGGGCTGGGCGGTCTGGTGCTGGCGCTGGGGCTGGCCTCCGGCTCCGTGGCGGCATATGTGGGTCGGCTGTATCGGGCAGAGATCAGCTGGCCGGTGCTGCTGGGCGCAGCGTTGGGATTTTTTGGACTGCTGCATCTGGTATTCCGGCAGGCGGCCAGACATGGGGGAGGAGAGATCATGGACGCAACCATATCCATCGGAGGACAGAGTCGTGCCGTGCGGGTGCTGCACGACACGGGAAACACCCTGCGAAGCCCCGTCACCGGACAGCCGGTGCTGGTGCTGGAGCAGACGTCGCTGGGCGGGCTTCTGCCGCCGGAGGTGGAGCGGATCGTGACCCGGCGGGCCCCGCCGGAGGAGCGCATGGCCCAACTCCACGCCACGGACTTGGGCAGACGGTTCAGTCTGCTGCCCTTTTGCAGCATAGGAGCCCCGGAGGGACTGCTGCTGGCAGTTTGCAGCGACAGCGTGCAGATCGGCGGCACTACATATCCCCGGACGCTGGTGGCCCTGTCGCCGGGGCCGGTCAGCGACGGCGGCGGGTATCAGGCCCTGTGGGGCGGAACGGAGAGGGGGAAGCATGAAAAAGCTGTTCAGGCGGCTGCTGGCGTGGCTGCACAGTCTGCGCAGGCGGGATAAGGTCATGTACATCGGCGGCAGCGACACCTTGCCGCCGCCTCTGCCCAGAGAGGAGGAAACGGAGGTCATCGCCCGCCTGGAGCAGGGGGACCCACAGGCCCGGCAGACGCTCATCGAGCGGAATCTGCGGCTGGTGGTGTATATCGCCCGCCGGTTTGAAAACACCGGCATCAACATCGAGGACCTGATCTCCATCGGCACCATCGGACTCATCAAGGCCATCAACACCTTCCGGGCGGATAAGAACATCAAGCTGGCCACCTATGCCTCCCGCTGCATCGAAAACGAAATTCTGATGTTCCTGCGGAAAAACAGTAGCCAGCGGACGGAGGTGAGCTTCGACGAGCCACTAAACACCGACTGGGACGGCAAGGAGCTGCTGCTCAGCGACGTACTGGGGACGGAGGGGGACGTGGTGCTGCGGCCCATTGAGGCAGATGCAGACCGCAAGCTGCTCAGCGACGCCGTAGGGATGCTGTCCCAGCGGGAGCGGGATATCATCACCATGCGCTTCGGCCTGTGGGGGCAGAAGGAACTGACACAGAAGGAGGTGGCCGACCGCTTGGGCATCTCCCAGTCCTACATCTCCCGTCTGGAAAAACGCATCATCCTGCGTCTGCGGCGTGAGATTGTGAAAATGAGCTGAATAAAAGAGCTGTAAGGCAACTTAGCCTTACAGCTCTTTTTACCCATATCGGGGTTCTCAGGGCTCCAGAAAAAGGGAGGCGGGCCGGTTGATGACCATCATGTTGTAGTATTTCAGCAGATGATAGTCGTCCTTATCCAGCTTCACGGTATCCAGCAGCCGGTCGTTCTCCTCCAGCAGATCCTTGGAGATCAGCACCTTCAGGGCCACGGGGGCGAAGAAGGGGGAGCTGCCGATGCCGGAAAGCATCCCAACCGCCGGGGTGCGGGTTTGCATGGGGTTGAGCATACAGATGTACATTTTTTCCGCCGCATTGATCTGGTTGTGGAGAACCATATGGGTGATGGTGTCATAGGGCTTCATCTCGCCGGTAAAGAGGTGCTGACATTGATCCGGATCGTCGAAGCTCTCCACTCCCATATAGAGGATCACGTCGATGCCCTCGCCGTCGACGGCAGGGGAAAAGCGCAGCAGAGAGCGCACCAGCTGATGGATGCGCCCGTCAAAGTAGTACATATAGGCCTGCGGGGTGTTGAAATAGAAATTGCCCGTCAGCACCTGCTCCTGATGAAATACCGGCGGCTGATAGTCGATAAAGCACTTCAGGTCGATATTCAGCGCCTGAGCAATGTCGTAGAGGGTCTCGATGTCGATGGTGATGGTGCCGTTTTCGTACTTGGAAAGGGTGGCCTTGCTCTTGTTGATCATGGCCGAAAACTGCTCGATGGTGTAGCCACGGCTCTTGCGGTACTTCTTGATCCGCTGGCCCACATGATAGGAAAAGGAACCCATAGATAGCCTCCTTGTATATATTCGTACTGATTATAGCAGGCGTTTTATAACAAGTCAACTGAAAGTTTCATTTTGTGAAACAATGGGAAAGGAGTTGGTTATTTTACCTTGTATTTGGAGATAGTATCTGGTATAATCGACATGATCTTATGTCGATAGGAGAAAACTTCTTTGAACTATTTGCAAGAACTATGGGCAGCGCTGGACTTCGGCTCCCTTCGAGATATTTTACTGCGGCTGGCATCGGTGTTCCTGTGTCTGACCACCCACGAGACCTGCCACGGGCTGGCGGCCTATGCCCTGGGAGACCCCACCGCCAAGCGGATGCACCGGCTGAGTCTGAATCCACTGCGGCACATCGACTGGATGGGTCTTCTGATGATGGTGACGCTGGGCTTCGGCTGGGCCAAGCCGGTGCCGGTGGATCCCCGCTACTTCAGAAAGCCCAAGCAGGGCATGGCGCTGACGGCGCTGGCGGGGCCGGTTTCCAACTTTCTTCTGGCACTGGTACTGCTGGTGGGCGCCCGGATCATGGTGGACCACGCCGCCTATTCGGCACTGAATCAGGGGATACTGGACTTTCTGGTGTCTACGGCGGTGCTCTCCATCGGTCTGGGCCTTTTCAATCTGGTGCCAATCCCGCCGCTGGACGGTGCCAAGGTGCTGTTCTCCCTGCTGCCGGATCGGATGTACGACACGATGCTGCGGTATGAGCGCATCGGAATGTTCGTGCTGTGGGGTCTGGTGCTGCTGGACGTGGGCAGCGGGGCGCTGAACAGCGCCATTGCGTGGGTATTTCGGATATTCTGCCGGATCATCGGCCTTTCTTGAGGTGTCAACATTGGATCATCCTATTTTCAAACTGGAAAAAGTGGTACAGCCCAAAACAGGGGAGACACTGGAGGACTTCGAGGGGCCGCTGGATCTCATTCTGTTTCTGCTGAACAAGAATAAGATCGAGATACAGGATATCCCCATTGCACTGATCCTGGACCAGTATCTGGCGTATCTGGAGCAGCGCAAGCAGATGGATCTAGAGGTGGCCAGCGAATTTGTCACCATGGCGGCTCACCTTATGTACATCAAGACCCGGATGCTGCTGAGCATTGAGGATGAAGAGGCCCAGAGCGAGATGGACGCCCTGATCCAGTCTCTGGCGGAGCGGCAGCGTGGGGATGCCTACGCCCGCATCCGGAAGCTGACGGAGCGCATGGGACCCATGAGTGAATTTGGCCGCAGCATCCTGACCCGTGGGCCGGAGCCCATGAAGCGGGGCAAGGTATACGAGTACGATCAGGAGCCGGGGGATCTGGTCATCGCCATGCAGGAGGTGCTGGATCGCCGGGGTCAGGCGGAGACACCGCCGCTGCGGGCCTTTGACGAGATCGTCAAGCGGGAGCCGTATCCGGTGGAGCGGAAGGCCAAGGAGTTGGTGGAGCGGCTGAAAAGGAACGGCATCACCCGGTTTTTGCTGCTGTTCCGTGGCAGCCGCAGCCGCAGCGAGTTGGTAGCTACATTCATGGCGGTGCTGGAGCTGTGCCGGAACCATATCATCCGGTTGGCGGGTTCTGCCGCCGACTGCACGGTGACCTGTCAGGAGACGGAGGAGGAATGAGCGTGGAAACACGGGAAATGAAAGAGATCGAGGCCGCCGTGGAGGGCATCCTGTTTGCCTCCGGCGAACCGGTGCATATCGACCGCATCTGTCTGGCGGCGGAGCTGGATCGACCAACGGCGGAGCTGGTGCTGCAAAAGCTTATGGACTATTACAGCTTTGAGCGGCGTGGGATGCGGCTGCTGCGTCTGGAGGACAGCTGGCAGCTGTGCTCCGCCCCGGAGTATGCCGACGTTATCCGTCGGGCCTTTGAGATACGCAAGCCCGCCAAGCTGTCCCAGCCGGCGCTGGAGGTGCTGACCATCATCGCCTACTACCAGCCCACCACACGGGCCTATGTGGATCAGATCCGTGGCGTGGACAGCTCCTATACCGTGGGGCTGCTGCTGGACCGGCACCTTATCGAGGAGTGCGGGCGGCTGCAGGTGCCGGGAAGGCCACGACTGTACCGCACCACCAAAGCGTTCCTCCGGGCGTTCCACCTGAACTCGCTGGAGGATCTGCCGGAGATGCCGGGGATGGAGGCCGACGGCCAGCTGCGTCTGGCGGAGGACGGCTCCGTGCTGGATAATGCAAATGCGTAAAACTGCCGTATAAACGGCGAAAGGGGGGATCGGCTTGGTGGCACTGTGGATCATCGGCGGCATTTTGCTGCTGCTTATCCTGCTTCTGCTGCTGCGGGTGGGAGTACACCTCCGCTTCGGTGAACAGCTGGAACTGACGGTCATAGCCGGTCCGGCCCGCATCCAGCTGCTGCCCCGGCCGGAAAAGACGGAGACAGAGCAAAAGACCAAGCAGAAGAAAAAAGCCAAGAGAGAAGCACAGGAGAAGAAGCCTGCCAAGCAGCGGGAAAAGCTCTCTCTGAGCTTCGAGGATGTCCGCTCGGCGCTGCCGTACCTGTGGGAGGGCCTGAAGCGGGCGCTGGCTCGGACCCGGCGGCGGATGCGGATCGACCCCCTGCGTCTGTCCGTGGTCTTTGCCGGGGAGGACCCTGCTGCCGTGGCGCAGACCTATGGCTGGGCCAGCAGCGCCATGTGGACGCTGATGCCCCAGCTGGAGCGGCTGCTGAAGATACCGGACCCGCACATCCATCTGGGAACGGATTTCGGTGCAGCCCGCACCCAAATAGAGGGAGAGGCAGGCATCACCTTCCGCATCGGTGATCTGCTCATCATCGGCGTGGGCTTCGGCATCCCGCTGCTGAAATGGCTGCGGAAACGGAAAAAGGAAATCGAACAATCTGTGAAAGCGGCTCCGCCGCCGGCACAGGAGCAGACCGCATCATAAAGAAAGGAAGCTATACTATGGAAAACAACGAGAAGAAGAATCACTCCCTTATTGATCTGATGGATGCCTCCATGAGCAAAATTCGGGAGATGGTGGACTCCAACACCATCATCGGTGAGCCCATCCAGACGCCGGACGGCGTGACCCTGATCCCCGTGTCCCGGCTGAGCTTCGGCTTTGGCTGCGGTGGCGGGGACTACGGCAAGCAGACCCCCGCCATGTTCGGCGGCGCCAGCACTGCAGGTGTGAAGGTGGAGCCGGTGGCGTTTCTGGTGGTGAAGGACGGTGTGACCCGTGTGCTGCCGGTGGGCGTGCCTGCCGTGACCACGGCGGCCCGCATGGTGGAGATGGTCCCGGAGGTCATGGACCGGGTGGAGCGCTTTATCGACAAGAGAAAAGAGGAAAAAGAGAGCTTCTGACGGAATAGAATAGGATCACCTGAGGGAAGAGGGTGATCCTGTGTACAAGCGAATCCTGACGGCAGTGACGGCAATCGTGCTGCTGTGCCTGCCCACGGCGTGGGCGGCGGATACTTCCGCTACAGCGGCCATTCTCATGGACGGCGATACGGGGGAGGTCCTGTACGAAAAGAATCCCGACCGGCAGATGCTCATTGCCAGCACCACCAAGCTGATGACGACCTTGGTGGTGCTGGAGCGTGGCGGTCTGGGGGATGTGGTCACAGTGACCCAGCAGCACATAGCGGAGGGCTCCTCCATGTATCTGAAGCCCGGCGACCGGGTGACGGTGGAGGAGCTTCTGTACGGTCTGCTGCTGTGCTCCGGCAACGATGCGGCGCTGGCTCTGGCGGACCACTGCGGCGGGCTGGAGCGCTTTGTGGCGGAGATGAACCGCAAGGCGGCGGAGCTGGGCATGACCGGTACCTCCTTTGCAAATCCCAACGGTTTGGATCAGAAGGGCCACTATTCCACGGCACGGGACATGGCCCGTCTGGCGGCCTGCGCCGTAAAAAACGAAACACTTGTGCGGCTGTGCTCCACCCGCAGCGTTACGGTGGGCGGCCGCACCATGACCAATCATAACCGGCTGCTCCGCAGCATCGACGGGTGCATCGGTCTCAAGACCGGCTACACCCGTGCGGCGGGGCGGACGCTGGTGAGCTGCGTCCGGCGAAACGGGCGAACTCTGGTTGCCGTCACGTTACAGGACGGCAACGACTGGGCGGATCACGCCGCCCTGTATGAATTTGGCTTCGGGCCGTAAGGAGGGATCCCGTGGAGGAACGTCTGCAAAAATGGATCGCCCGCTGCGGTATCTCCTCCCGCCGGGCGGCAGAGGAACTGCTGCGGCAGGGGCGTGTGACCCTCAACGGCCGGGTGGCCGGACTGGGGGAGAGCGGCGACCCGGAGCGGGATATCCTGCTGGTGGACGGAAGGCCTGTGGCTGCGGCACCGGAGCCGGTGTATCTGATGCTGAACAAGCCCAGAGGATACGTCACCACCCTTTCCGACGAGCGGGGCCGCAAAACGGCGGCGGAACTGGTGGCGGACTGCGGCCGGAGAGTGTTCCCCGTGGGACGGCTGGATAAGGATTCCGAGGGGCTGCTGTTGTTCACCAACGACGGGGCTCTGGCCCAACAGCTGCTGCACCCCCGGCATCAGGTGGACAAAGTCTATCAGGTGACGGTATCCGGCGCTCTGGAGGGGGCCGAGGAACGGCTCTCCCGGATGCGGATGCTGGAGGGGGAGCCCATTCAACCGGCACAGGTGCGCCGGCTGTCCCAAAAAGGGGAGACGGCGGTGCTGGAGGTGATCATCCATCAGGGCAAGAACCGGCAGATCCGCCGGATGTGCCGTCAGGCGGGGCTTTCCGTGCTGCGGCTGCGGCGGGTGCAGGAGCATACCCTGCATTTGGGGAACCTTCCATCTGGCAAGTGGAGATACTTAACAGATGGGGAATTACAAGACTTGAAGGGAAGCGATGGGGTTGAATAACAACGTGCTGCATACCATTCGCCAGCAAATGCCACAGTTTTCCAAGGGACAAAAGCGCATTGCCGCCTACATTCTGGAGCACTATGACAAGGCGGCCTTTATGACCGCCAGCCGGCTGGGACAGACGGTGGAGGTCAGCGAGTCCACGGTGGTGCGCTTCGCCGCCCAGCTGGGCTACGAGGGCTATCCGGAGATGCAGCGGGATCTGCGGGAGCTGATCCGTGGAAAGCTCACCTCCATCCAGCGCATTCAGGTGTCCAACGACCAGATGCATGGGGATCTGCTGACCAGCGTCATGCAGCGGGATATGGACAGTCTCCGTACCGCCATCGAGCAGGTGGACCGGGGGCAGTTCGAGCAGATGGTGGACAAGCTGCTGAAGGCACAGCACATCTACCTGCTGGGAATGCGCTCGTCATCGTTTCTGACGGGGTATCTGAACTTCTATTTCCGCCTGATCTTCAAAAATGTGACACTGGTGCAGAACGCCGTGGCAGGGGAGACCTTCGAGCAGCTGGTGCAGGTGCAGCCCGGTGATGTGCTGCTGGCTATCAGCTTTCCCCGGTACTCCAAAATGACCGTCAATGCCGTGCAGTATGCCAGAGAAAAGGGGGCGGATGTGGTGGCCATCACCGACAGTACGCTGGCCCCCCTGTATCCGCTGGCCTCGGCAGCGCTGCTGGTCCGCAGCGACATGATTTCCTTTGTGGACTCCATCACAGCGCCGCTGAGTCTGCTGAATGCCCTGATTGTCACGGTGGGTCAGCGGAAAAACGAAGAGGTGCCGGAAACCTTCTCCGAGCTGGAGCGGGTCTGGTCACAATACAGTGTGTTCGGGAAAACGGAAGATGAGTAAAAGAGTGGTAGTTATCGGCGGGGGAGCCGCCGGAATGATGGCGGCCATTGCCGCTGCCGGCCGAGGGGCGCAAGTCACGCTGATCGAGCCCAACGAGCGGCTGGGAAAAAAACTGAATATCACGGGAAAAGGACGCTGCAACGTTACCAACAACTGTACGGAGGAGGCGCTTCTGCAAAATATCCCCCGTAATGGAAAATTCCTTTACAGTTCTTTTTCCGCCTTTAATAGCCAAGATGCCATGGCCTTTTTTGAGGAGCTGGGTGTCCCCTTAAAAACGGAGCGGGGCAACCGGGTCTTTCCCCAGTCTGATTGCTCCTTCGATGTATCCGGTGCTCTGAAGCACCGACTGGATCGCCTGAAGGTGCACTGGTCGCACGACCGGGCGGTTTCCATCGAGACAGAGGAAGGTGCTGTTACCGGCGTCCGTGGTGAGAAGGATATCTACCCGGCGGAGGCGGTGGTGCTGGCCACCGGCGGTGTCAGCTATCCCGCCACCGGATCCACCGGCGACGGCTACCGCATGGCGGCGCAGCTGGGGCATGAGATCGTCCCGCCCCACGGTTCACTGGTTCCGCTGGTCAGTGAGGACGAGGCCTGCCGGCAGATGCAGGGGCTGGCTCTGAAAAACGTAGAGCTGACGGTGCTGAACCGGAAAGGGAAAGCCATCTTCCGGGAATTTGGCGAGATGCTGTTCACCCACTTCGGCGTCTCCGGGCCGCTGGTGCTGTCGGCCAGCGCCCATCTGCGGAATTGGGAGAAGGAGACCTACCGTCTCAGCATCGACTTAAAGCCTGCGCTGGACGAACAGAAGCTGGAGAGCCGCATCCTGCGGGATCTGGGTGAGGCCCCCAACCGCAGCGTGGAGCGCATTTTTTCCGGTCTGGTTCCCCACAGCATGGTGCCGGTGATACTGAACCGTCTGGGGATGGACCCCCAGCAGCAGGCCAACGCCGTGACCAGAGAGCAGCGCCGTGCGCTGGTGCAGCTGCTGAAGCACTTCACCATGCCCGTCACTGGGCCACGGCCTGTGGCGGAGGCCATCATCACCTCCGGCGGCGTGAAGGTAGGGCAGGTGCAGCCTGCCACCATGGCCTCCAAGCTGGTACAGGGGCTGTATTTTGCCGGGGAAATTCTGGATGTAGACGCCTATACGGGCGGTTTTAATTTGCAGATCGCATGGGCCACCGGCCATTGTGCCGGGGTCAGTGCCGCAGAGGAATAAGGAGCGAATCGCATGGATAACAAGAGATACGCCGTGGCCATTGACGGCCCCTCCGGCGCAGGGAAAAGCACACTGGCCAAGGCCGCAGCGGCAGAGCTGGGCATCCTCTACGTGGATACCGGGGCCATCTACCGCACCATCGGCCTGTACGCCTGCCGCCGGGAGGCAGACCCGCATGATTTGGCGGCCATCATCGCCCTGCTGCCGGACATTCAGGTGAGCATGGCCTACGGTGAGGACGGCCTGCAGCATATGCTGCTCAACGGGGAGGACGTGACGGACGTCATCCGCCGTCCGGAAATCTCCCGCTGGGCCTCGGTGGTCTCCGCCATCCCGGAGGTACGGGCCTTTCTGCTGGAGATGCAGCGAGAGCTGGCCCGCAGCCACAGTGTGGTGATGGACGGTCGTGACATCGGCACGGTAGTGCTGCCGCAGGCGGAGGTAAAGATCTTCCTGACGGCCTCGCCGGAGATTCGGGCCCAGCGCCGCATGAAGGAGCTGGAGCAGCGGGGAACGCCGCAGCCCTACAATCAGGTGCTCTCGGATATCCTCCAGCGGGATTGGGCAGACAGCCACCGGGAGACGGCACCCCTGCGGCAGGCGGAGGACGCTTTGCTGCTGGATACCAGCCATTTGGACTTTGACCAGAGCCGGGAGGCCCTGCTGCACATGATAAAGGAGAGGATCGGATGGTAAAAAATCGCTTTTACCGCTTTATCCGGGCCACATGGCGGCCCTTTGCCACGTTTCTTCACCCGCTGCGGGTGGAGGGACTGGAAAATCTCCCCAAGGATCAGCCGGTACTGCTGTGCGCCAATCACTCCAGCGCCGTGGACCCCATCCTGCTGATATGCGCCATGCGGCAGGACTTCCCCCTGCGGATCATGGCCAAGAAGCAGCTGATGAAAATTCCCGTGGTGGGAGCCTTTCTGCGGGCCATCGGCGTATTCGGTGTGGATCGGGGAAACTCCGACATCGCCGCCGTCAAGACCTCCATCCAGAGTTTGCGGGACGGCTGGAATCTGCTGGTATTCCCGGAGGGGACACGGGTCAAAGAGCCCGGCAGCGTGGATGTCAAAGGCGGCGTAGGCATGATGGCCATTCGCTCCGGCGTGCCGCTGGTGCCGGTGTTCATCGGCCGGGACAAGCGCCTGTTTCACCGGGTGTCCATCATCATCGGAAAGCCCTACGACCCGGTATATACCGGCCGGAAGGGAACGGCGGAGGAGTATCAGTCCAACGCCGAGGATATCATGCGTCGGGCCTATGCGCTGGGAGGAATCCAATGGCAGAGGTAAGAGTAGCCAAAAGCGCCGGTTTCTGTTACGGCGTGGAGCGGGCTGTGAAGCTGGCGGAGGAGACAGCCCGTGAAAAGGGCGGCTGCGCCATGCTGGGCAGCATCATCCACAACGTCCATGTGGTGGCGGAGCTGGAGGCGCTGGGGGCCAGACAGGTGGACTCCGTGGAGGAGGTCCGCCCCGGCGAGACGGTGATCATCCGTTCCCACGGGGAGCGCAAGGAGGTCTTTGACCGGCTGGAGCAGCTGGGAGCCGTGTGCGTCAACGCCACCTGTCCCAACGTACTGCGGATCCAGCAGCTGGTGGCGCAGGCCGACCGGGAGGGGCGTATCCCCCTTATCATTGGGGAGCCTCGGCATCCGGAGGTCATGGGTGTGGCCAGCTGGTCGGATCGCAGCGTCATCTTTCCGGGGCCGGAGGAGCTTGAAAAATGGCTCCTGCAGGAGCCTTCCCGGCAGTCTCTGTCCCTGACGGCGGTGGCTCAGACCACCTGCATCCGAACAATTTGGGAAACTTCCAAAGAAATTTTAAAAAAACTGTGTACAAACGCAAAAATCTTTGATACAATATGTAGCGCTACGCATAGGCGTCAGTTGGAGGCAGCCGAATTGGCGGCTCAGGCTGACGTAATGGTCGTGGTCGGAGATCGTAAAAGTGCCAACACGAAGCATTTAGCGGAGATCTGCCGTAAGGCTTGCCCTGTCGTGTATCAGATTGAACAGGCGGGGGAGCTGACGACGGGCTTTCTTTCCGGATGCACAATGGCGGGGCTTACGGCCGGCGCGTCCACCCCGGCGGGCATCATTAAGGAGGTATATACAACAATGAGCGAAGAAATCAAGAACATGGAACCCCAGGAAGAGAGCTTTGAGGAACTGCTGGACAAATCCTTTAAGACTTTAAATACAGGAGAGAAGGTAACCGGTATCGTGACGGCCGTGGGTCCCACCGAGGTTCAGGTGGATCTGGGCTGCAAGCAGGCAGGCTATATTTCCGCGGAGGAGCTGTCCGCCGATCCCAGCGTGAAGCCTGAGGACGTGGTGAAGGTGGGCGACGAGATCGAGACCTACATCATCCGTGTCAACGACGTGGAGGGCTACGCTATGCTCTCCAAGAAGCGTCTGGACGCCGTGAAGGTCTGGGAGGATATCGCTGAGGCCTGCGAGAACAAAACCACTCTTGAGGGCAAGGTCACCGAGGAGAACAAGGGCGGCATCGTCGTCAACGTCAAGGGCGTGCGTGTGTTCGTTCCCGCCTCTCAGAGCGGTCAGCCCCGTGGTGCCGATCTGAGCCAGATGATCGGCCAGACCGTCTCCCTGCGGATCACCGAGGTCAATCGCGCCCGCCGCCGTGTGGTGGGCTCCATCCGTGCCGTGCAGTATGAGGAGCGTCAGGCTGCTCAGGCCGCCATCTGGGAGAGCATCGAGGTGGGTAAGCACTATACCGGCACCGTCAAGTCCATGACCAGCTATGGCGTGTTTGTGGACATCGGCGGCGTGGACGGCATGGTACATATCTCCGAGCTGTCCTGGTCCCGCATCAAGAACCCCGCTGAGGTGGTTTCTGTGGGCGACACGCTGGATGTGTACGTCATCTCCTTCGATCCTGAGAAGCACAAGATCTCTCTGGGTGTGAAGGACCGTTCCTGCAATCCTTGGGACAAGTTCATGGAGACCTACAAGGTGGGCGACGTGGCTTCCGTCCGTATCGTGAAGCTGATGACCTTCGGTGCTTTCGCTGAGGTCGTTCCCGGTGTGGATGGCCTGATCCACATCTCCCAGATCGCCGATCGCCGCATCGAGAAGCCCGGTGACGTTCTGTCCGAGGGCCAGATCGTGGATGCCAAGATCACCGCTGTGGATGAGGAGAAGCAAAAGATCTCCCTGTCCATCCGTGCTCTGCTGAACGACGGGGACGAGGACGCCGAGTAAGCGTATCCTGAATAAGCTGTAAAACTGGCCCTCCGAGTATGCCGGAGGGCCAGTTGTTTGTATGTGCAACCAGAACCGAAAAAAGACGCCCCGGTCAGTCAACTGGCCGGGGCGTTCGTTTACCATATTTGTCCGTGCAGGATGTATTTCTTGTAGCTGTGCCGGAAGTAGGCCCACTCGGCAATGCCCGTGATGGCCCAGGAGAAGATGTACAGCAGGAACAGGGAGGGGATGGTGCCGAAGTAGGTGAACACCGTATACACCCAGATGACCCGGAACACGCAGGAGCCCATGATGACGATGATGGTGGGGACGATGCTGCGCCCAATTCCACGGGAGGCGGCAATGCTGGCGTCCATCAGGGCGCTGACACCGAAGGAGAAACCCATGATCTTCAGCCGCTGCATACCGGCGGCGATCACGTCCGCCTCATTGGCGAAAAGTCCAAGGAACTTGTCTCCGAACAGCAGCAGCAGTCCGCCGCAGATGCTGCCCACCAGAAAGGAATACAGCAGAACGATACGGTAGCTCTTGAGGATACGATCCGTCTTTCCGGCACCCCAGTTGCGGCTGACAAAGGTGGCGCAGCCGGTATAGAAGGCAGACATCATATTGAAGATCAGCGTATCGGCGTTGGCAGCTGCCGAGCTACCGGATACCATCACCGAATCGAAGCTGTTGACGCCGATCTGTACGAAGAGGTTTGCAAGGGCAAAGATGGCGTTTTGCAGGCCGGAGGGGATGCCGATCATCAGCACCCGCTTGGCGGCGGCCTTGTCGATGCACAGCTTTTTCAGATGCACTCCGCAGGCATCCTTTTGGCTCATCAGATGCCGCATGATCAGTAGAGCGGACAGCCACTGGGCGATGGCGCTGGCGGTGGCCACACCGAGGGCGGCCATGTGGCACTGGATCACAAAGAACAGGTTCAGGGCCACATTCACCACGCCGGCAATGCTCAGATACAGCAGAGGCCGCTTTGTGTCCCCGGCGGCACTGAGGACACCATTGCCGAAGTTGTATACCGCCATGGCCGGCATACCCAGAGCGTAGATCCGCAGATACCCCACGGCGCCGGGCAGCAACTCCTCCTTGGTATTCAGCAGCAGCAGCATGGGCTTCGCCAGCAGCAGACAGACCAGACACACCACGATACCGATACCGCTGCAGATGAGCAGGGAGGTGTGGATGGTCTTCTCCACGTCCTCATGACTGCCCAGCCCCAGTCCACGGGCCACGACCACGTTGACACCGCTGCCGATGCCAATGAGCAGTCCCGTAAACAGGGATACCAGCAGAGTGGTGGAGCCCACAGCGCCCAGCGCCAGATAGTCGGCAAATTTACCGGCAATGGCCACGTCGCTGAGGTTGAACAGCACCTCCAGCACCTGCGTCATCATCAGGGGCAGGCTGAACAGCAGAATATTTTTCCACAGGGACCCTGTGGTTATTTCAATCGAAAATAAACTTTTTTTCCCGTTTTTCTCCATCATATGTTCCTCCTTTTCACCATTTTTCCTCTCACGATCATACAGTATATCACGGCGCACATACTTCCACAACCCCCGCCGCTGCCATTTTTTAACGGGATTCCCCACACGGAAGTTGTGCAATATTCTGTATAAATTATGGAAAAGCCTGTGAAAAACGCCGAAAAGAAAAAGACGCCCCCGACACAATGGATCGACAGCGGCTTTTGTCCGGTATTTACGCTCTCCGCAGCTCCTTCAGTTCCTGCCGGATCTGAAGGAAGGCGGCATCCTCGCCCTGCTCCTTCAGAAGCAGCAGCCACCGGGTCAGCAGCTCGCTGGTCTCCGGATGGATGAAGCCGTGACCGTGCTCCGACCGGCACAGATGCCCCTTGGAGTGCTGGAAATAGTCGTAGGGAGAGGCATCGGTGTATTTCTCCTTCTGATACACCCGGCAGGCGGCGATGCGGTCACAGAACATCTCCGCCACATACTTCACCGGCATCTTGCAGCCGCCGATGAAGGGCGTTCCGTCCTGGCCCCGGCAGTAGTCGATCCAATATTCAAAATGGTGGCGGTTGCGGCCCTTGTGGTGGAGCCATGACAGGCTGACGCCGTTGACCAGCCGCTCCTGATCGTTGGGACTGCGGTAGCCCTGATAGTATTTGGCGCTGCGCCAGAACTCCGTGGGGCTGTATTTGCTGAGATCATGGGTCAGTCCCTGCCAGTACAGTCCCAGCCGGAAGCAGTATTTCCGCACCAGATGGCGGTGTCGGTTCACGGTACGCAAATGCTCCAGAATATGCAAGGCGGCGCCTCCTCTCTTGGATACTCCCTATTATAGCACCGCCCCGCCCAAAGGAAAAGGGGAACTTGACTTTTTTCCGGGAGTGTATTATACTGCATACATATTGTGTAACGGCACGGAAGGGAAGCAGTAAGCGGAGTGCGGAAGCTAAGAGAGGGAGCGGTGGGTGTAAGCTCCCGTGATGCGCCGCCCAAGTCGTCCCGGAGCCTTGGACTGAACACGGCAGTAGGTCACAACGGTATGCCCTCCGTTATCGGGGCGGGGCGCTTGCCCCATGAGTGCGGGAGTCATCCCGAACAACAGGTGGTACCACGGATCACAGTCCGTCCTGTTCCGCATCGGCGGAGCGGGGCGGTTTTTTTGATGATAAAATCCAAATCAGAAGGAGAGAACATATGCGTAAAGAATTGCCGAAGGTATACGATCCCCGTGAGGTGGAGCCGCATATCTATCAGATGTGGATGGACAACGGCTGCTTCAAGGCGGACGCCGACCCGAAGAAGAAGCCCTTTTCCATCGTCATGCCTCCCCCCAACGTCACCGGCCAGCTGCACATGGGCCACGCCATGGACTCCACGCTGCAGGATATCCTCACCCGCTTCAAGCGGATGCAGGGCTATTCCGCCCTGTGGCTTCCTGGCACCGACCACGCCGGTATCGCCACCCAGATCAAGGTGGAGGAGCGACTGCGGGAGGAGGAGCACCTGACCCGCTATGATCTGGGTCGTGAAAAGTTCCTGGAGCGTGTCTGGGCCTGGAAGGAGAAGTACGGCAACCGTATCGTGGAGCAGCAGAAGAAGATGGGTGCCTCCTGTGACTGGTCCCGCTCCCGGTTCACCATGGACGAGGGCTGCTCTCAGGCGGTGCGTGAGGCCTTCTGCGAGCTGTATGACAAGGGCCTCATCTACAAGGGAAGCCGCATCATCAACTGGTGCCCCCACTGCCTGACGGCGCTGTCCGACGCCGAGGTGGAGTATACCGACAAGCCCGGCCACCTGTGGCATATCCGCTACCCGTTGGCCGACGGCAGCGGCGATATCGTGGTGGCCACCACCCGGCCTGAGACCATGATGGGCGACACCGGCGTGGCGGTAAACCCGGAGGACGAGCACTTCAAGCACCTCATCGGCAAGACCTGCATCCTGCCCATCATGAACCGTGAGATCCCCATTGTGGGTGATGATTACTGCGAGATCGGCTTCGGCACCGGCGCCGTGAAGATGACCCCTGCCCACGATCCCAACGACTTCGAGGTGGGCCTGCGCCACAATCTGGAGGTGATCCGTGTCATCAACGACGACGGCACCATCAACGAAAACGGCGGCAAGTACAACGGCATGGATCGCTACGAGTGCCGCAAAGCCATCGTCAAGGATCTGGAGGAGCAGGGCTATCTGGTCAAGACCGAGCCCTATTCCCACAACGTCGGCACCTGCTACCGCTGCCACAACGACGTGGAGCCCCTGATCTCCGCCCAGTGGTTCGTGAAGATGGAGCCTCTGGCCAAGGAGGCCATCCGGGTGGTGAAGGACGGCACCATCAAGTTTGTGCCGGAGCGCTTTACCAAAACCTATATCAACTGGATGGAGAACGTCCATGACTGGTGCATCTCCCGTCAGCTGTGGTGGGGCCACCAGATCCCCGCATGGTACTGCGACGAGTGCGGACACATCAACGTCAGCCGTCAGGATCCCACCCGGTGCGAAAAGTGCGGCTGCACCCACCTGACCCGTGAGGAGGACGTGCTGGATACATGGTTCAGCTCCGCCCTGTGGCCCTTCTCCACGCTGGGCTGGCCCAACAAGGACTCCGAGGACCTGAGGTACTGGTACCCCACCTCCGTGCTGGTCACCGGCTACGATATCATCTTCTTCTGGGTGGCCCGTATGATCTTCTCCGGCATGGAGCAGATGAAGCAGGAGCCCTTCAAGACGGTGTTCATCCACGGTCTGGTCCGGGATGACAAGGGCCGCAAGATGTCCAAGTCTCTCGGCAACGGCATTGACCCGCTGGAGATGGCGGACAAGTTCGGTGCCGATGCCCTGCGCTTCAACCTCATCACCGGCAATAGCCCCGGCAACGATATGCGCTTCTTTGTGGAGAAGTGTGAGGCCATGCGGAACTTTGCCAATAAGATCTGGAATGCCTCCCGCTATGTGATGATGAACCTCACCATCGACCATGTACAGCTACCGGAGCAGCTGGAGCTGGAGGATAAGTGGGTTCTCAGCAAGCTGAATACCCTCATCCGGGAGGTCACGGATAATATGGAGGCCTATGAACTGGGCGTGGCCTCCGCCAAGATCTACGACTTCATTTGGGACACCTACTGCGACTGGTATATCGAGCTTACCAAGGCCCGGCTGTACGGCGAGGACGAGAAGGCTAAGCTGGCGGCTCAGAACGTGCTGTGCTATGTGCTGCTGCGGGTGCTGGAGCTGCTGCATCCCTTCATGCCCTTCATCACCGAGGAGATCTGGCAGGCGCTGCCCCACGAGGGCGACTTCCTGATCCGGGCCCAGTGGCCGGAGTATCAGGAGCGCTTCGCCTTCACTCAGGAGGAAAACGCCATGGAGGCGGTGAAGGACGCCATTTCCGCCGTCCGGGCCCGGCGCTCCGAGATGAACGTGCCGCCCTCCCGGAAGGCCAAGATCCTCATCGTCACTCAGACCCCGGATATCTATGCCGGCGGACGTGACTTCATCATGCGGCTGGCCTACGCCAGCGAGGTGGAGGTTCAGGCGCAGTCTCCGGAGGATCTGAAGGGTATGGTCACCGTGGCCACCCACAACGCCACCCTCTATCTGCCTCTGGCGGAGTTGGTGGACATCCGGCAGGAGTTGGAGCGCATCGCCAAGGAGAAAACCAAGGCAGAGGAGAATCTGGCCCGCATCGAGAAGAAGCTGCAAAACGAGAGCTTCGTGTCCAAGGCCCCGGAGGCCGTGGTCAATGCCGAGCGGGAGAAGGCTGACAAGGCCCGTGCGCTGATCGCCAAGCTGGAGGAGTCTGCGGCGGCCATGCGTGACTGATTTTTCCAAGCCCCCGTTTTTGACAGAAAATAACCGCTTCATCATGTATAATCACCGCAGATCGAAGGATCTGCGGTGATTTTATTTTTTGCACGAAGGAGCGATCCCAATGGAAGTTTCTGTAAAATGCGAGGCCCGCCATATCTGCATCCGCCTCTCAGGTGAGCTGGACCACCACAGCGCTAAGGGGCTCCTGCGGCGGCTGGATCAGGAGATTGAGAAGGCCCTGCCTACACAGCTGACGCTGGATCTCTCCGGCGTGACCTTTATGGACAGCTCCGGCATCGCTCTGCTGATCCGGGCCCGGCAGCGGATGCAGGAGCTGGGCGGCACGGCAGATGTCTGCGGTGCCGCAGCACAGGCCCGCCGAGTGCTGGATGCGGCGGGGCTCCAACGTTATCTGACCATACGATGAGAGGGGAGTACATATGAAGCGGAGACCGGAGAACTATGTGACCTTGGAATTTTTGAGCCGCAGCAGCAACGAGGGCTTTGCCCGTCTGGCCGCAGCGGCCTTTGCCGCCCAGCTGGATCCTACGCTGGACGAGCTGGGAGACATCAAAACCGCCGTCAGCGAGGCAGTGACTAACGCCATCGTCCACGCCTATCCAAATCAGCTGGGGAAGATCGTCATGAAGCTGCGGCTGTTGGAAAATCAGACGCTGGAGTTGGTAATTCGTGACTGGGGCTGCGGCATGGAGGACGTGGAGCAGGCCCGGCAGCCGCTGTTCACCACCGGCGGCGAGGAGCGCAGCGGTATGGGCTTCACCATCATGGAGAGCTTTATGAATCAACTGACGGTAAAGTCTGCCCCCGGCAAGGGAACCACCGTCACCATGCGTAAGCGTATCGCCTCCCGTGTCCCGGCGAAGCGATGAGCGAGCTGCTGACGCTGTTGGATCGGGCGCAGAATGGCGACAATGACGCCTGTCAGCAGGTGTTGACGGAAAATGTGGGGCTTATCTGGAGCATCGTCAAGCGATACAGCGGCTGCGGCGTGGATACAGACGACCTCTACCAGCTGGGATGTATTGGTTTTATCAAGGCTGTAAAGGGATTTGATCTCACATATGGAACGCAGTTTTCCACCTACGCCGTCCCCAAAATTGCCGGTGAGATCCGCCGTTTTCTCCGGGATGACGGCTCCGTCAAGGTGGGCCGCAGCCTCCGGGAAAAGGGCCAGACTCTGTTTTATACACGTGAACGATTGCGCCATGCACTGGGGAGGGAACCGCAGCTGTCAGAATTGGCGCAGGAGACGGGAATGACTGTGGAGGAGGTCGCCGCCGTAGAGTTGGCCAACGGGCCGCTGGAATCCCTCCAGCAGGAGACCATCGACGGCCTGACGCTGGAATCCACCTTGGGGACAGACAGCCCGGAGGAGGGGATGGTAGAAAAAATAGCGCTGCGGGAAGCCATCGACAGCCTGCCGGAGCGGGAAAGAATCACCATACTTCTGCGTTTTTTTCGGGGAATGACACAGGAGCAAACTGCCCGTATCCTGAAGGTATCTCAGGTACAGGTGTCCCGCTTGGAGCGCAAGGGACTGGCAAAGCTCCGGGAAATTTTAGAAGCGTGACTGGATTTAGAAGTATTTGGGAAGTATTTAACGATATCGCTGCCGGAGTATCAAAGATATCACGCAAGCTTCAAGTTTCTAATCCGTAATAGGTTCTTATAGACTCAATCAACCCCTCCGGCTCAAGAGGGAGGGGTTGATTGAGCCGTACGACATGATGACTTACTTGACAAACGTTTGTTCGTCTGCTATGATACGCAAAACGGCATCTCGGCTCCAGCGGGGGAGCCTTTTCTTCGGCACACAAGATTGAACAAAATGCGAGATGTTTTGTTCATTCCGTGACTTATGGTCGTTCGGAACGGTTCCGGTAGGCGGCGCTTACCCTGTTTGCTGGCGTTTTAAGGCATCTCTATGCGATTTTATCCGGCATTCATGTGTCCCCACATTACCTTGCTGTTATCTTCGCTTATAGCGCATTAAAAATGCCGCAGTTCGTAGGCAGGCGAGTAGAGGCCCGGCAGCCGTTGCCGGTCGCCCGGCGTCTGCGTGCGTCAGTTCATGCAGCCGGGCATGGAGCGGCTGCGGCTCCGTGGCCTCTAAGGGCTGCGGCAGCGCCGCACCGTCTCCAGCCCTGCACTCGCCGTAGGTTCCTGCGGACTGCGGTTTGAATGTGCATTTTCAATTTACTGTATGATTATCTTTTAGTATTACCCCCTGTAACTTCTGTAAATTTGTAGTTCCTTGTTTTTTATTTAACAACCTCCTGTGATTTTGTACAATGGAAGCCGACATTTTATTGTGCAGCTTCCATAGGCAAGGGGGGTCAGTATTACCCCCCTGCAACTTCTGTGAATCTGTGAATCTTTGTCAGGGGATTAACAAAGTTCAGTCATGCATGGCAATACCCTTTCGCATTGAAATACCGTAAAGGCACCGACCGTTTGGCCGGTGCTTTTGCTATCTTGCGTGTTGCAGGGTAGGGGACTTCTGAAAAGAGGTGCCCCGGTCAGACTTCTTCGCGGTAAGAAAAACCAGCGTGTGTGAACAGTAGTCACACACGCTGGTTTCGTTGTACGTTGTCATCGTCAAGCAACTGGCAGCCTAGCCGCACCAGCTCCGTAGACCACATTAACCGCACGGATTGAACAATAACAATTATTTTGTTCAATCTTGACTTGCTCACGCTTGTCCGCTACCATGGTGCCACCGATACCCGCAGGAAGGAGAGGCTTTGAGACGATATACGAGATTGAACAAAATAAAAATTTTGTTCAATCGGGAAGAGGAGAAAACAAGCTTTTCCCCGTTTTGCGGCATCTGCGCTCGTGTTGGCTCCGGATAACCTCGGGTCACTTCTGACAATCGCATCACTCCGGACAAATTGTCGCACTCCTCATGGAATGCGTGGATTGAAATACGGTCATCCATCTCGTCATCACTATGCTGATCCGATGGAATCGCAAAAGTCTCCGCATCTATGTGCGGAGACTTTTGCGGTTCAGTGATTCTTCTGATAGATGGCCCACAGGCCGTTCATCAGAAGATATTTGTCATAATACACCTTGTTGCGGCAATACCGTACGATCACCGGCGCATTACTGCCGGTGGCCACAATGGTGGGCTGCTCACCCGGCAACATCTCCCTGATGCGGTCGATAATGCCGTCCAGCATTCCCGCCGTGCCGTAGACGATGCCGGAGCGCATACAGTCCTCTGTATTTTTCCCAATCAACTGTTTGGGATGCTGCAAGGAGATATCCGGCAGTTGGGCCGTGTGGTCGGACAGCGCATCCAGACTCAGCCGCACGCCGGGAAACATCAGACCGCCCTCATAGCTGCGCTTGGCGGAGATATAGGAGATGGTGGTGGCCGTCCCCATGTCGATCATAATGATAGGCGGAGCGTACTTCTCCAGCGCCGCTACGGCGTTGGCCACCAGATCGGCCCCCAGTTGGTTGTGGACCTCCATGCGGATATTCAACCCTGTCTTGACACCTGGTCCCACCACCATAGGTGGCTCGCCCAGCAGCCGGGTCAGGGCTTTGGTCATCATAAAGTTGATAGGCGGCACCACGCTGGAAAAGATGGCACCGGTGACGTCCTTCAGATCATAGCGGTACAGTGCAAACAGATTCATCAGGTCGATGCTGATCTGATCCGCCGTTTTGCGGCTGTCGGTGTCGATGGAGGAGAGAAACAGGAGTTTCCCTGCTTTGTCAAACAGCCCCACAGATATGTTGGAATTTCCGATGTCGATCGCCAGCAGCATGGCAAGTTTCCTCCCCGTTCATCATCGTTTTTTCTATTGTAACACGCATGAGCCGACTTGGCAACGGTCGGCGGCGATTTTACAAAACTCGCCAGCCGAAGCCCCACGACTTGACGAGACATAGAAAAATGTGTTATATTTCTATAAGTATCACGCAGCAAGGAGGCAGACATGAGCGAATTCAGCTTGAAACAGATTCAGGTATTCGTGGCCGTGGCGGAATTGGGGAGCTTTACACAGGCAGCGCAGGCCCTGTTCCTCAGCCAGTCCACCGTCAGCGCACATCTGGCGGCACTGGAGACGGCTCTGTCCACCCGCCTGCTGGACCGTGACGCACGCCGCCGGGTGCGGCTGACACCGGAGGGCGAGCGGGTCTATCCGGCAGCCAAAAAAATCTTGGCGGACTGCGCTGCATTGGAGGAGGTCCTCCAGAATCAGGATGGCGCAGGTCTTCCCCTGCTGCTGGGAGCCTCCACGGTACCGGCGCAGTATCTGCTGCCGGAGCTGCTGGCTCAGTATATGAAGCAGATTACGGGCGTCCGCTACCATCTGCGCCGGGGCGACTCGGCCCAGATCCACAAGCTGCTCCACAGCGGCTCCGTGCGGTTGGGCTTCGTGGGAGCTATGCTGGAGCCGGATTCCATGACCTACTTCCCCATGCTGGAGGATCATCTGGTGATGTGTACCGCCAACAATCCTCACTATCAGGCTTTGAAGAAGCAGAATGTCTATGGCCGTGATTTGCTGCGGGAGCCGACGGTAGCCCGTGAAGAGGGCTCCGGCACGGACCGCACCGTGCAGTCCTATATGCGGAATATGGGCCTTGCCGATCAGGATCTGCACATCGTGGCCAGAGTGGATGACCCGGAGGCCATCAAGCGTATGACCGCCCAAGGCGTAGGCGTCTCGGTGCTATCAGCCCTTTCTGTGGCGTCTGAGGTAGATGACGGCCGCCTGCTGACCTTCCCCATGGACCCGCAGGGGCTGCACCGCAGTATCTATCTGGTCTACCCCAGAGAGACGATCCTCTCCCAGTCGGAGCAGGCCTTTGTCCGCTTCTGCCGCCAGATGGCCATTCGCCGGAATCTCTGATCCATTCAAAAGTCGAAAAAGAGCTGTTATCGAATGATTCGATAACAGCTCTTTTCTATAGGAACCATTTGTTGGACAAAAATTGTATTCTATCGTATGATATATGAACAAAATGTTAAAAGAGAGAGGAGTTTTGTAATGAAAAAAGAGAATTGGCTGGTCATCATTGCCGGTGTTCTGGTGGGCGTAGCGGCTCTGGTGCTGACCAAGCTGGGCAACCCCGCTAACATGGGCTTTTGCATCGCCTGCTTCGAGCGTGATATCGCCGGTGCCGTGGGCCTGCACAGTGCTGCCAAGGTGCAGTACGTCCGCCCTGAGATCATCGGTCTAGTGCTGGGTGCCTTCATCATGGCTCTGGCCGGTAAGGAGTTCCGTCCGCAGGCCGGTTCCTCCCCCGCCACCCGGTTCGTACTGGGCGCCTTCGTCATGATCGGTGCACTGGTGTTCCTCGGTTGCCCCCTGCGGATGGTTCTGCGTATGGGCGGTGGCGACCTGAACGCTCTGGTGGGTCTGGCCGGCTTCGTCATCGGCATCCTCATCGGTATCGTGTTCCTTAAGCGTGGCTTCGGCCTCAAGCGCTCTTATCCCGCCAAGCTGGTGGAGGGTACCACCCTTCCCGTGGTGATGTTCGTGCTGCTGGTACTGGTGCTGGCGGTCCCCGCCATCTTCCACGCCAGCGAGGCAGGCCCCGGCTCTATGCACGCCCCTGCCATCGTCTCCCTGCTCATTGCTCTGGTGGTGGGCGCTTTGGCTCAGAAGTCCCGCCTGTGCATGGTGGGCGGTATCCGTGATTCCATTCTGGTGAAGGACAATCACCTGCTGTATGGCTTCATTGCCATCTTCGTTACCGTTTTCATCGGCAATTTGGCGCTGGGCAGCTTCAAGCTGGGCTTCGATCTGCAGCCCATCGCTCACAGCAGCCACCTGTGGAATCTGCTGGGCATGGTTCTGGTGGGCTGGGGTAGCGTGCTGCTGGGCGGCTGCCCCCTGCGTCAGCTGATTCTGGCCGGCTCCGGCAACGGCGACAGCGCCGTTACCGTGTTCGGTATGATCGTGGGCGCTGCCTTCGCCCATAACTTCGCACTGGCCGGCAATCCCGACAGCGCCAATGATGCCGGTGAGGTGGTGGTAGGCGGTATCGCCAACGCAGGCAAGGTGGCTGTGGTCATCGGCTTTGTGGTGTTGCTGGCCATCTCCCTGCTGAATTCCCGGAAGGAGGCGGCTAAGGTATGATCGACGCCCGTGGACAGCTCTGCCCCATGCCGGTGATCATGGTCCAGAAGGCCGCCAAGGAGAACCCCGCCGAGATCCAGGTCCTGGTGGACGATCCCTGCGCCGTGGACAACATCACCCGCTTCGCCGGAAACAACGGCTATCAAATCACCTCCGCCCCGCAGGGCGAGGACTATCTGCTGATTCTCCGCAAGTAAGGATACCATAACGAAGAGAGGCAAGGCCATCGGCCTTGCCTCTCTTCGTTATGGATGCGTCCCCTCACAGAATGATGCAGATCAGACCGCCGCTTCCCTCGTTGAGGATGCGTTCCAGCGCCTCCCGCAGCTTTTTCTGAGAAACCTCCGGCATCCGCTTTAGCTTCGCCTGCAAATCCTCCCCCACGATCTCGTGGAAGCTGCGGCCAAAGATGTTGGACTCCCACAGCTTCCCCGGCTCCCCCTCGAACTCCTGTAGGAGATAGTTTACCATGTCCTGCGACTGCTTCTCGTTCCCCACAATGGGAGACACCGTGGTGCTCACATCCGCCCGCAGCATATGGATAGACGGAGCGCTGGCCTTCATCCGCACGCCGTACCGTCCTCCCTGCCGCACGATCTCCGGGTCCTCCAGCTCCAACTCCTCCACCGACGGCATCACCACGCCATAGCCGGTATTCCGGGCACTGGACACCGCTTGCGCCACTCGGTCATACTCCTTTCGTAGGCCCGCCAACGTCACCAGCTGCTCCATCAGATCGCCGTCGTCGGTGATGCTCAGCCCCGTCTGCTGGTTCACCGTATCGTAGAACAGGCTTCGGGGCAGCTGCACCTCCACCTGCCCCACGCCGGTCCCCAGATCCATCTGCCGCAGCATCACGGATCGGATCTGCTCCGACTGCTCCAGCGCCGCCATGCAGCCCTCCAGCTGCCGGACGTGCTCCAGCCGCTTGGCCTCCTGCCCCACCGCATGATAAAGGCTCGCTGGGATGGGATGCTCCGGCGGCAGAGCCTCCACCCATTCCGGGAAAAACAGCTGCAATTCCTGCACCGGGAACTCATACAGTAGACTCCGCAAAATCTCCTGCAGGTCCCCTTCCCCCAGCTCCAGACAGTTCACCGCAAGACACCGCACACCGTATTTCTGCTGCAATTCCTCCGCCAGCGGACGGGCTTCCTCCGGATGCAGGGAGTTCACCAGCACCACAAAGGGCTTCCCCAGCTCCTGCAGTTCCCGGATGACCCGCTCCTCCGCCTCCAGATAGTCGCTGCGGGGAATGTCCGTGACGCTGCCGTCGGTGGTGACCACGATGCCCACGGTGGAGTGGTCGCAGATGACCTTCCGGGTCCCCAGCTCCGCCGCCTCCGTCATGGGAATCTCGTGGTCATACCACGGGGTCATGACCATCCGGGGCGCCAGATCCTCGAACTGCCCCACGGCACCGGGAACCATGTACCCCACGCAGTCGATGAGCCGCACGGAGAAGGAGGTGCCGTCCGGCAGACGCACCTCTGCGGCCTCCTCCGGTACGAACTTTGGCTCGGCGGTCATAATGGTGCGGCCGGAGCCGCTCTGGGGCAACTCGTCTCTGGCTCGCTCCCGTCGGTAGTCGTTTTCAATATTGGGCAGCACCTGCGTCTCCATAAACCGTTTGATGAAGGTGGATTTTCCTGTGCGGACCGGCCCCACCACGCCGATATAGATGCTGCTGCCGGTGCGGGATGCCATATCCTGATACATGGATGTGGAACGATTCATATGCTTCTCCTCCGAATCCTATCAGCTTTTGCTCCCAGCATATGCGGCGGGACGGCCCATTAGAAGGGATATGGTTTAAGAAGATGTAAATTTTTCTGTCTTTTATCCAACAAAATGTTGATTATTCAGGGACGAATATGGTAGAATAAGGTCAGTTTATTATACAGCATACGGAGGTGTTGACTATGCATGGCACGACCATTGACAGACGGGTAAAAAAGACCAAGAAGCAGCTGCGGCTGGCGCTGATGCATCTGATGACCCAGAAGAGCGCCAAGAGCATCTCGGTCCGGGAGCTGGCGGAGCAGGCGGATATCAACCGCAGCACCTTCTATATCCACTATAAGGACGTCAACGACCTGCTGCTGCATCTGGAGGATGAGATGGCGGAGCGTCTGTCAGAGCTCTGTCGGCGGCACGATCCCAAGGACTCCATGACCGGCGGCTACCCCTTCCTGACGGACCTCTACGCTTTCATTCAGGAGAACGCTGACCTGTGCAAGGTGCTGCTGGGGGGCTACGGTGACCGGGCCTATACAGAGCGCATCTGCCGCATCCTACGGGATGACTTCATCGAGGCGTATCTGTCCCTGCTATGTCCCGGCGACCGGGAGAAGATCCACTACTTCTGCGCCTTCATCGTGCCGGGAAATCTGATGCTGGCCCTGCGCTGGCTTCAGGACGGCACCAGAGAATCCCCGGAGGAAATAGCCCGCTTCGCCGGGCAGTTCATCAGCAGCGGTGTGCAGTCCTTTGCCGGAAGATAATCGAACTGAAACGGGCATCCCGTAATAACAAAAAAATGGCTCCTGACAGCTTGTCAGGAGCCATTTTTATATGTCTCTTCTTTGCCGCTTTACCGCACCAACCGCTGCCCCAGCAGCACCGCCGTCACGCCCAACAGCAGGCTCAGCGCCGTATACAGCATCGCAAGGCCGGTCTTTCCGCTTTGCAGCAGACCTGCCGTCTCCACGGAAAAGGTAGAGAAGGTGGTGAAGCCGCCGCACACCCCCACCCGAAGGAACAAAAGCAGCTGCGGGTTCAGCTTGGCATACTTCCCCGCCAGCGCCCCGATTAGGCCCAGCGCAAAGGCACCTGCGATATTGATGCACAAGGTAATAGCCGGAAAGCCGCTGGCCGGTTTCAGGGGCAGCAGCCCCAGCAGATAGCGGCAGATGGAACCGGCTGCGCCGCCCAAACCAACGAATACGCAGTTCAGCAGCATAGCCTTAGCCCTTCAGGCTCTCCTCCACCGCCACGGCCACAGCCACGGTAGCACCGACCATGGGGTTGTTGCCCATGCCCAAAAAGCCCATCATTTCCACATGAGCGGGGACGGAGCTGGAACCGGCAAACTGGGCGTCGGAGTGCATCCGGCCCATGGTATCGGTCATGCCGTAGCTGGCGGGACCGGCGCCCATGTTGTCCGGGTGCAGGGTACGGCCGGTGCCGCCGCCGGAGGCCACGGAGAAGTACTTCTTCCCCTGTTCGCTGCACTCCTTCTTATAGGTACCGGCCACAGGATGCTGGAACCGGGTGGGGTTGGTGGAGTTGCCGGTGATGGACACATCTACACCCTCGTGGTGCATAATGGCCACGCCCTCCCGGACATCATCGGCACCGTAGCAGCGGACGTCAGCCCGCTCACCCTCGGAGTAACGAATCTCCCGGACGATGCTCAGCTTGCCGGTATAGTAGTCAAACTGCGTCTGAACATAGGTAAAGCCGTTGATGCGGCTGATGATCTGGGCAGCGTCCTTACCGAGACCGTTGAGGATCACCCGCAGGGGCTCCTTACGGGCCTTGTTGGCGTTCTTCACGATACCGATAGCGCCCTCGGCAGCAGCGAAGGACTCGTGGCCCGCCAGAAAGGCAAAGCACTTGCTCTCATCGCTGAGGAGCATGGCCCCCAGATTGCCGTGACCCAGACCCACCTTCCGGTCCTCGGCCACGGAGCCGTCGATGCAGAAGGACTGCAGGCCCACACCGATCATCTTGGCGGCCTCGGCAGCGGTCTTGACGCCGGACTTCAGGGCGATAGCTGCGCCCACGGTATACGCCCAGCAGGCGTTTTCAAAGCAGATGGGCTGGATGCCCTTAACGATCTCATAGGGGTCGAAGCCCTTGGCCTTGCAGATCTCCCGGCACTCCTCCACGGAGCCAATGCCATACTGAGCGAGGACGCCATTGATCTTGTCGATTCTTCTTTCGTAGCTTTCAAACAGTGCCATTTTTTGTCCTCCTCTTATTCCTGCCGGGGGTCAATGTACTTGGCGGCGTTCTCGAACTGGCCGTAGTGACCCTTGGCCTTCTCCAGCGCCGCAGCGGCGTCGTCGCCCGTCTTGATGAAGTCCATCATCTTACCCAGACTGATGAACTCATAGCCCACGATCTCGTCGTCCTTGTTCAGCGCCAGCCGGGTGACATAGCCCTCGGCCATCTCCAGATAGCGGGGGCCCTTGACCTTAGTAGCGAACATGGTACCCACCTGAGAGCGCAGTCCCTTCCCCAGATCCTCCAGAGAAGCGCCCACGGATAGGCCACCCTCAGAGAAGGCAGACTGAGACCGGCCATATACGATCTGCTCGAACAGCTGACGCATGGCGGTGTTGATGGCGTCGCACACCAGATCTGTGTTCAGCGCCTCCAGAATGGTCTTGCCGATGAGGATCTCGGAGGCCATGGCGGCAGAATGGGTCATACCGGAGCAGCCGATGGTCTCCACCAGCGCCTCCTCGATGATGCCATTTTTGATGTTCAGGGTCAGCTTGCAGGCGCCCTGCTGAGGGGCGCACCAGCCGACACCGTGGGTAAAGCCGGAGATATCGGAGATTTCCTTGGCCTGCACCCACCTCCCCTCCTCAGGGATGGGAGCCGGGCCGTGGTAAGCGCCCTTGGCCACCGGACACATATGCTGTACTTCCGCAGTATAGATCATGGTAACGATTCCTTTCTGTGCTGAATTTTTTACCATTGTGGATGGGTTTATCCTTTGGGGCTATTATAGCAAACGCCGGGAGAGATTTCAAGAAGTTCTAAGCAAATATTCCGAACATTCCGTGCATTTTTGCGCCAACGCAGGGAGTCTATCCCTCTCACAGCTTGGTCAGATGGGTCCCGGCGGCCTTGAGCATCAGTTTTTTGGTGCCGATCTTGTCAAAGGCCACTTCCACCAGCGCATCGCCGCCCATGGGCCGGACGCTGAGCACCATACCGTCTCCGAAGGCATTGTGGCGAACGCTGTCGCCGGCCCGCAGCTGCATCAGGGGCGCAGAGGGTGCTGCGGAGCGAGCCCGCACCGACGGAGCGGACGGAGCCGTTGTAGATCGGACTGGCTCCTCCCGACGGGTACGTACCTGTGACGCAGCGGCAGGACGCTGCCACTCCCCCTCCCAGTGGGACGCCGCCTGCTGAGGTTCGGGCTTCCCCAGCCACTCCATATTCTCCTCCGGGATCTCCTTGAGAAAGCGGGAGGGCATAGCGGGGCTGGTACGGCCGTACAGGGTGCGCTGCCGGGTATTGGTGAGGGTTAGCTTCTCCTTGGCACGGGTCATGGCCACGTAGCACAGTCGCCGCTCCTCCTCCATCTCCTCCTCATCCCCCATGGCCCGGTTGCCGGGGAACAGGCCGTCCTCCATGCCCACCACGAACACGCATGGAAACTCCAGCCCCTTGGCGCTGTGCATGGTCATGAGGGTGACGCAGTTGTCGGAGTCCGCCTGACTGTCCAGATCCGTATATAGAGCCACCTCGTCCAAAAAGCCCGCCAGAGTGGGGTTCTCCGGCTCGTTCTCCAGAAAGCCCATGATGCTGGAGGCCAACTCCTGTACGTTCTCCAGCCGGCCCCGGCTCTCCATATCGTTCTTTTCCTGCAGCATCCGCACATAGCCGGTGCGGTCACACACATATTCGTAGAACTCCACCAGCCCCAGATCAGCCACATGGCGGCGCATTTCCTCCATCAGATCTGTAAATGCAAGAAGCTTTACAGCACTTGATTTCAGTTCTGGATAGTCGGATGCGTGGCAGAGGATCTCATAGAGGGGCCTCCCCTCCTCCGTAGCGATCACCTGCGCCTTATCCACCGTGGCGGTGCCGATCTTGCGGGAGGGTACGTTGATGATGCGCCGCAGCCGCAGGTCATCGGTGGGGTTGTTGATAACGCACAGATAGGCCAGCATATCCTTGACCTCGGCCCGGTCGAAGAACTTCATGCCGCCGATGATCTTATAGGGTACGCCGTTGCGCTTAAAGGCATACTCCATGGCGTTGGACTGGGCGTTGGTGCGATAAAGCACGGCGTGTTCCTTCCAGTTGACGCCCCGACGGTAGTTCATCATAATCTGCCCCACTACATAGTTGGCCTCGTCGGACTCATTGAAGCAGGTCTTGACGGTGATGATCTCTCCTTTTCCGTTCTCCGTCCACAGAGTCTTGCCCTTGCGGCCAGTGTTGTGGCGGATGACGGCGTTGGCCCCGTCCAGAATGTTCTGGGTGGAGCGGTAATTCTGCTCCAGACGGATGGTGCGGGCGCCGGTATACTGCTTTTCAAAATTCAGGATGTTCTCGATGTTGGCCCCCCGGAAGCGGTAGATGCTCTGATCGTCGTCGCCTACCACGCAGATGTTGCGGTGTCCCCCTGCCAGCAGACTGGCCAGCAGATACTGCAAATGGTTGGTGTCCTGATACTCGTCGATGAGGACGTAGCGGAACTTGCGCTGGTAGTAGGCCAGTGTCTCCCTGTCCGTCCGCAGCAGATCCACCGTGTGGAGGATGATATCGTCGAAGTCCAGCGCATTGGCGTCCCGTAGCTTCTGGTTGTAAAGCGCATATACTTTACCGATGCGCTTACGCCGCCAATCCTGAGTTTTTTCTGCCTGAGCGGCAAACTCCTCCGGCAGGATCATATCATCCTTGGAGCGGGAGATGATGGTCTGGATCTCCCGGACGGGAAAGGTCTTTTCATCCAGCTCCAATTCCTTGAGAATGTCCTTCAGGAGCCGTTTGGTGTCATCGGTATCGTAGATGGTAAAGCTGCGGTCAAAGCCCAGCTTGTCGATGTCCCTCCGCAGAATCCGCACGCAGGCGGAGTGAAAGGTGGCTGCCCACACATCACGGGACTCCTCCCCCAGCATCCGCTCCAGACGATCCTTCAGCTCATTGGCAGCCTTGTTGGTGAAGGTGATGGCCAGTACCTCCCACGGGCGGGCGGGTTCCACGGCACACAGATAATCCGCCAAGGGCTTCTGCTCCGGGTCCGGGTGCCGGACATACTGCTCCAGAAACTCCACCTCATCGTCGGAGATGGGCATGGGGATCTCCTCCGTGTCGCTGCCCCGGCCATAGCGCAGAAGGTTGGCCACCCGGTTGATAAGCACCGTGGTCTTGCCGCTGCCGGCTCCGGCCAGCAGAAGAAGCGGCCCCTCCGTGGAGAGCACCGCCTCCCGCTGCTTGTCGTTGAGATGCTGATAGTTCAGGGCGATGGCCTGCCGCCTTGCCCGAATAAAACGCTGCTGCAATTCATTCATGTACTTTTATCCCCTGCTTGTTGTTTTCCCCTATTTTAATACAAAATCCGGGGCCGGTCAACCTCTCTGCAGAAATATAGAAATTTTGTTCGATTTCCTATTGACAGAAACGGATGTTCGACTTATAATGAGGGTCGAACAAAAGTTTCACAGGAGGTATGTACTATGACGACCTTTGGATTTATTATGATGGTGGTGGGCGTGGCTTTCTTCTCCGGCAGCGCCATTCATGTCATCGACCGGCTGGATCGCCCCCAGCAGCGCCGCCGCACGGTGTAACGGCATGGAGCTGCTGGATAAGCTGGCCATCCTGACGGACGCCGCCAAATACGATGCAGCCTGCACCTCCAGCGGCGTCAGGCGCAGTGCCCGGCCGGGGATGATCGGCAACACCACCTCCTCTATCGCCGGCTGCTGCCACAGCTTCTCCGCCGACGGGCGATGCATCACCCTGCTGAAGGTGTTGATGACCAACAGCTGCGTGTTCGACTGCAAGTACTGCGTCAACCGGCGCAGCAACGATACCCGCCGGGCGGCCTTCACGCCACGGGAGCTGGCGGAGCTGACCATTGGCTTTTACCGCCGCAACTATATCGAGGGGCTGTTCCTCTCCTCCGGCGTACTGCGAAGCCCGGATTACACCACCGAACGGATGATCGAGTGCCTGCGGATCCTGCGAGAGGAGTATCGCTTCAACGGGTATATCCATGCCAAAGCCATCCCCGGCACATCGCCGGAGCTGGTGCAGCGGCTGGGGCTGCTGGCAGACCGGCTCAGCGTTAACATCGAGCTGCCCTCTCAGAAGGGCTTGCAAACGCTGGCTCCGGATAAAAGCAAACAGGCCATTCTGCGGCCCATGGCACAGATTCGGGACCGGGCCAGAGAGAGCAAGGCAGAGCTGGTGAAGTCCCGCCACGCCCCGGTGTTTGCCCCGGCCGGACAGAGCACCCAACTCATTGTGGGCGCCACGGCGGACAATGATCGCCATATCCTGCACCTGACCCAGTCTTTGTACGAGAAGTACCGTCTCAAACGAGTGTTCTATTCCGCCTATGTGCCGGTAGTCGAGAACAGTCTGCTGCCCTCCAAGGATACGAAGCCCCCTCTGCTGCGGGAGCACCGCCTGTATCAGGCGGACTGGCTGCTGCGGTTTTACGGCTTCCGGGCCGAGGAGCTGTTGGACGAGCAGCACCCGGACTTCAATCCGCTGGTGGATCCCAAGTGCCACTGGGCCATCGGACATCTGGAACAGTTTCCGCTGGAGATCATGAACGCCGAATACGAGACGCTGCTACGGGTGCCGGGCATCGGTCCGATAAGCGCACGGCGTATCGTCTCGGCCCGCCGCCATGGTACGCTGCGGTTCGAGGACCTGAAAAAACTGGGGGTGGTGCTGAAGAGGGCGCAGTTCTTTATCACCTGCGGCGGCCGGATGCGGCAGGGCCTGCAATTTACCGCCCAGACCCTTCAGCGGCAATTAGAGGCGATGGAGCGAGGGCAGCTGCCGCCGGAAGAATGCCGGCAGCTGTCGCTGTTTGACTCGGCGGGGTGATACGATGGCATGGCAGGATGTGGTCTTTCAATACGACGGCAGCTTCGACGGATTCCTTTGCTGCGTGTTTGAAAGCTATGTACACAAAGAATTCCCCATCGCCTTTTACAGCGATGAGGAGTGTTTTTCCCTGTATTCCGTCCGCAGCATCCTGACGGTGCCGGAGCACGCCCGACGGGTGTACCGGGGCATCTTCAAGCGTTCCAAGCGTGCCGCAGAGCTGCTGCACCGTGCCTTTCTCACCTGTATGGAGGATAAAGAGTTGCACCTTTACACCTTTGTCCGCAAGCTGATGGACGAAGGACCGGATTTCCTGAGAAACCAGTCGGATGCGGCCTACTACCCCGTGGCCAAGGCTCTGCGGCACATGAGCGGCGAGTTAGAGAAGCTGCGTGGCTTCATCCGTTTTTCCGAGTACAGTGGCGTGCTGGGAGCGGAAATCGAGCCAAAAAATCGAGTCCTCCCCCTGCTGCGAAACCACTTCTGCAATCGCTATGCCAACGAATCCTTTTTTATCTACGACAGTACACACAAGGACCTACTGCTATACAGCAGCGGCCGATCCCGAATGATGCGGGTAGACAGCCTGCAGTTGGCCCTGCCCGGTGAGGAGGAGCTTTGCTTCCGAGCCCTATGGAAGCGGTTTTATGAGACGGTGGCCATCAGGGAACGGGAGAATCCCCGCTGCCAGAATACCTTCCTGCCCAAGCGATATCGAGGGACGATGACGGAGTTTCTTCCGCTGGACTATGAAAAGCAGCAGCAAAATCTCCCCTCCGCCCATGATGTAGCAAACGGCGCAATTATCAGAATGATTGATTCAATTGAATTGCCGCCTACCACCAGTTTACCGGAACATTCTATATAGTTTCCGAACAGGTCGTGAGGAAGAGAATCTCCTTCAAATGGATAATTTACAGGATACTCGCTCTCTTTTGACGTGGGTACATATTTTGTTGAGATTCGCCCTTACCCTTCGCTGTCAGCAGACATAACAGAATATCTGGCAATTCTTAGCGTGTCAAGGATGGTGCTTATCCCCCGAAAGCAGGTCACCGAAAACCAGGAATTTCTATTAGTCACTGTAAAGTATTACTATCTTACATCCGTTACAAAAAAAGGAAGAGGGCATATGCCCTCTTCCTTTTTCTCGCATCACTTCATCAGCTTTCCCTGTACCAGCAGCTGGAGAGCCTGCGCCACGTTCTGTACCGGCAGAAGCTCCAGATGCGGCAGTTCTTTCATCTCTTTGACCCGGTGCTCCGGGACGATGCACTGCGTGAAACCCAGTCGCTGCACCTCAGATAGACGCTGCTCCATGTGATTGATAGACCGTATTTCCCCAGACAGCCCCACCTCTCCGATGGCGGCCATATGGCTGGGAACGGGCTTGTCCAGATAGCTGGAGGCGATGGCCACCACAGCGGACAGATCTGCCGCCGGTTCCTCCAGCGTTAGACCGCCGATGATATTCAGGTATGCATCACACTGGGAGACCTTCAGATTCCCCCGCTTCTCCAGCACCGCCAGCAGCATCGCAAAGCGGTTGTAGTCAAAGCCGTTGCTCATGCGCCGGGGATTGGCGGCGCTGGCCGGAGCGATGAGAGCCTGCACCTCCGCCAAAACCGGGCGGGCTCCCTCCATAGCGCAGGTGACGCAGGTCCCCGGTGCATCCTTGGGACGGCCCGACAGCAACATTTCGGAGGGATTCTCCACCTCCTTCAGGCCCCAGTCCATCATTTCAAAGACGCCGATCTCGTTGGTGGCGCCGAAACGGTTCTTGGCTGCCCGCAGGATGCGGTAGGTCATGTGCTGATCGCCCTCGAAGTACAGCACGCAGTCCACCATATGCTCCAACACCTTGGGACCTGCGATAGAGCCCTCCTTGTTGACGTGGCCGATGACAAATACCGTAATGCCCTGTCCCTTTGCCAGTTGCATCAGGGCCATGGTACAGTCCTTCACCTGCCCCACGCCGCCGGCGGGAGAATCCATCTCTTCATTATACAGCGTCTGGATGGAGTCCACGATGAGCACATCCGGTTTTTCCTCCCGGACACATTCCATGACATTCCCTAAACACGTCTCCGACAAAACATACAGATTTTCGCTCTCCACCCGGAGCCGCTGCGCCCGCAGCTTCAGCTGGTGGGTGGATTCCTCGCCGGAAACATACAGCACCTTGGAGAACTCTCCCAATTTTTTACAGATCTGGAGCATCAGTGTAGATTTGCCAATACCCGGCGCACCGCCCACCAAGACCAGTGATCCCTTGACGGCGCCGCCCCCCAAAACCCGGTCCAGCTCCCCCATACCCGTCAGGAAGCGGATCTCGTCAGAGGTGCCCAGTTCTGTGATGCGTTCTGCCTTTACAGTTGTGGAAAAAACAGACTTTCTTCCGCTTTTCACCGGCTTATCCGTCTGCTCCACAATGGTATTCCATGCACCACAGGCGGGACAGCGTCCCGACCACTTGGGCGTCTCATTGCCGCACTCCGTGCAGAAAAAAACTGTCTTCGCTTTCATGGATATCCCCTTATTCTTTTTCAATGATTCCCAAAATTCAAGTATCCGGCCACAATGGCCGCCGCCAGACGTTTCTGCTGCTCCGGCTGTCGGAGCAGCTGCGCCTCGTGGGAGTTGGACAGGAAGCCGCACTCCACCAGCACCCCCGGACACGTGATGTGCTTCATGAGGTACACCGAGTCCCCTATGGCCTTGGCGGTCTTTTCGTTTCCGGTGTTTACTGTCAGATTCAGCGCCTGCTGGATGGATTGCGCCAGCCCGGCGGCAGGCTCCTGTGGATTACTGAAGACCTGCGCCCCGTGGACGGCGGGGTGCTGGGGCATACTGTTCTGATGGATGCTGAGCAGCACCGCATGGGGCAGGGCGTTGATAAGCGCCACACGGTTCTTCAGGTCCGATACTTTCTTCTCCCGCAGGGTCTGGGCCTCCGGAGAATAGATGGCCTCCTCCCCTGTTCGGGTCAATCGGACACTGCGGCCCAGAAACACCAACAGCCCCTCCGCCTTTCGGACGATCTGCAGGTTGATGCCGCTCTCCGGCACGCCATCCGGGGACACGGCGCCGCCGTCTTCCCCGCCGTGTCCGGCATCCAGCACGATGACCGTCCCCGGTGAGGATATCTCTCCGTCGACCGCAGTGGGCCGGGTTTGCCGTCCGGTCAGCAAAAGTGTCAGCAGCAGGGTCGCCAGCGCTGCCAGAATGCTCCACAGGAGCCGCCTGTGCCGCAGCCACAGTACCATGGCCCTCACCCCCTCCGGCACACTCTATGCGCCGCCGGGGTGCTCTATGCTGGGATTATACCATACCCATGCCGAGGATGCAAACCCCAGCGCCTTGCAAAATCCCCGCAGCATGGTATAATAGCTGCAGAGCGGCGGCGACGCCGTGCCATTTTGCGAGGTGAGACCATGCCCATCGACTACCGGCAGGAGGCCCCCCAGCTGCTGCTGGACTTTCTGTCCTACCATGAGACCATTAAGGCCCACTCCCAGCGGACTGTGGACGAGTATTTTCTGGATCTGCGGAATTTTTTCCGCTACCTGAAGCAGACCCGTGACCCGGCTCTGCGGGATGTCCCTATGGATCAGGTCAGCATCCGGGATGTGGATCGGGATCTCATCGCCTCGGTGACGCTGACGGATATCTACGGCTATATGACCTACCTCAGTCGGGATCGGGTGCTGCACCAGAATAGCCAGCGCTCTGAAAAGGGACTCAACGCCGCCTCCCGTGCCAGAAAGCTGGCCACCATTCGCTCCTTTTACGGCTATCTCTGCAACAAGGTCCATGTGCTGGAGGAGAATCCCGTGAAGGATATGGACTCGCCCAAGCTGAAAAAGACCCTGCCCCGCTATCTGACACTGGAGGAGAGCATGGCCCTTTTAGACAGCGTAGACGGCCCTAATCGGGAGCGGGATTACTGTATTTTAACGCTGTTTCTCAACTGCGGTCTGCGAATCTCCGAGCTGATCGGCCTAAACCGCAGTGACATTCAAGGAGAGGCCCTCCACGTGCTGGGCAAGGGCAACAAGGTCCGCATCGTCTACCTCAATGATGCGTGTCAGGCGGCTCTGGAGCAGTATCTGGCGGTGCGGCGACCCATCACCGGCAGGGACGAGGACGCCCTGTTCCTCTCCCAGCAGAACCGACGCATCAGCCGCTCCATGGTCCATGCGCTGGTGAAGCGGCATCTGCTGGAGGCGGGGCTGGACAGCACCCACTACTCCTCCCACAAGCTGCGCCACACGGCAGCGACCCTGATGCTGCAAAACGGCGTGGATGTCAAGGCCGTGCAGGAGGTGCTGGGCCATGAGCACCTGAACACCACCGAAATCTACACCCACATCGACAACGAGGCCTTACGGGTGGCGGCCCGTGCCAATCCCCTGTCACGGGTAAAGCCCAAGGGCAAGATAGACGAGTGATCCGCCGGATTTTTCCCGCAGATTCATTGACTTTACCGTCCAAATGCTATATGCTAAAAGAAATATGATGAGATGGAGGTTACCCATGAATACGGCAGAGCTTTCCTGCATTTGCAAACAGGTGCGCCGGGACATCATCAACATGACGGCCAACGCCGGCAGCGGCCACCCCGGCGGCTCTCTGTCCGCCACAGAGCTGATGACCACCCTGTTCTTCCGACAGATGCGTATCGACCCCAAAAATCCCAAGGACCCCAACCGTGATCGCTTCGTTCTCAGCAAGGGCCATTCCGCCCCCTGCTATTATGCGGTGCTGGCGGAGCGTGGCTTCATCAGCCGGGACGAGTTCACCAACTTCCGCCAGCTCCACAGTATCCTGCAGGGGCATCCCGATTGTAAAAAGGTTCCGGGCGTGGACGCATCCACCGGCTCTCTGGGACAGGGCTGCTCCATCGCTGTTGGTATGGCACTGGGCGCCAAGCATCAGGGACAGGACGTGAAGGTCTACACGCTGCTGGGTGACGGCGAGTGTCAGGAGGGACAGATCTGGGAGGCATTCATGTCCGCTGCCCACTATAAGCTGGACAACCTGACGGTCATTATCGACAACAACGGGCTGCAGATCGACGGACGCAACGACGAGGTCATGTCTCTGGGCGATTTGCCCGCCAAGCTGCGGGCCTTCGGCTTCGATCTCCACGAGATCGATGGTCATGATCTGGATGCCATTGCCGCAGCGCTGGACGCTCCCACGGCCTCCGGCAAGCCCAAGTGCATCCTGGCCCACACCGTGAAGGGGAAGGGCGTTTCCTTTATGGAGGATCAGGTGGGCTGGCACGGCAAGGCTCCCAACGAGGAGCAGCGCCAGCAGGCTTTGAAGGAATTGGAGGACTGAGAGCATGAGTGAAAAAATCGCCACCCGTGAAGCCTACGGCAAGGCGCTGGTAGAGCTGGGCGCTTCCAACGATAAGATCGTGGTGCTGGATGCTGATCTGGCCGGGGCTACCATGACCAAATTTTTCAAGGCGGCCTATCCCGATCGCTTCTTCGACTGCGGCATTGCCGAGTGCAACATGATGGATGTGGCGGCGGGCCTGTCCACCATGGGGCTCATTCCCTTCTGCTCCACCTTTGCTATGTTCGGTGCAGGCCGGGCCTATGAGCAGATCCGCAACTCCATCGCCTACCCCCGTTTCAATGTGAAGATCTGCTGCTCCCACGCCGGTGTGTCCGTGGGCGAGGACGGCGGTAGCCACCAGTCCATCGAGGATATCGGCCTTATGCGGATGATCCCCGGCATGACTGTCATCGTCCCTGCCGACGGCAACGAGGCCCGAAAGGCCACCTTCGCTCTGGCTCAAATGGAGGGTCCCGCCTATCTGCGGACCGCCCGGCTGGCCTCCCCTGTTTTCGAGCAGGACTATCCCTTCGAGATCGGCAAGGCCAACGTCCTCCGGGAGGGTAAGGATGCTGCGGTGTTCGCCTGTGGCCTGATGGTCAGCGAGACGCTGGAGGCGGCGGAGTTGCTGGCCGCAGAGGGCATTCATATCTCTGTCATCAACGTTCACACCATCAAACCCATCGACGCCGCCTGCGTCACGAAGTACGCACAGAAGTGCGGCAACGTGGTGACGGTGGAGGAACACAGCGTCATCGGCGGTCTGGGCGATGCCGTGGCGGACGTCCTCATGGGCAAGGTGAACTGTAAATTCCGCAAGATCGGCATCAACGACTGCTTCGGCCAGTCCGGCAAGGCCAAGGATGTGCTGCGGGAGTACGGCCTCACCGCCGACCAGATCGCAGCCAAGATCAAGGAGACTCTGTAAAGCGCATCCGGATATACGAAGGCATCCCCCGGTAAACGCCGGGGGATGCCTTTTAGCGTAAAACAGGTGCATCAAAGCAGGACAGCATGAAGTTCCCTGCTCTTTATCGCCGTTTTACTACTTCAGGTCATACTTCCACGCACTGCCTTCCTGATAGTAGAAGAACTCGCTCAAAGCTTCTTCTGTGAAAACCCGAAGCATATCACGCATATCCAAAGACAGCTTAAGCTTGGGCAGATCGGCAATATCCTCCCACCAGACCCTGCCTTCGGGGCTGGAGCGCAGTTCGCCATCAAAACAAGTTGCCTTATAAAGCAGCACAACAAACCTGCACTGATCCTCACACCAGTCCTTGATGCCGCAAAGCTGAGGGGAACGGATATGCAGTCCGGTTTCCTCCTGCACCTCCCGAATCACGGCATCCGTAAAGGATTCTCCCGGCTCTACATGACCTCCGGGGAAGGTGATGCCCGGCCAGTCCTGATTTTCCCGGTCTATCACGACAACTCGGCTGCCATCACAGATCATGCACATATTGGTAAATTCAACCGTTTCGATTCTCTCCATTATGTTCCTTTTCTGTTCGTGTGTATACGCAGTGTAGCATAGCAATCATTTAGCTTTCAATAGGCGTGACGGAAGTTATCTCCCAAAATGTAACCTTTCTGCGAATACAAATGGATCTCAGCCTTTTCCGGTGTGGAACACACAAAATGTGAAATGCACAAAAGCAGGCGGCACCAAACTGAAGTTGAGCGCCGCCTGCTTTTTCATGTAAGGGCCGTTTTCTTGCAGGACTCTTTCTTAGTCCTGCTGCCAGTTGTGCCACACGTTCTGCACGTCCTCGTTGTCCTCCAGCATATCGATGAGCTTGTTCATGTTCTTCACATCATCCTCGCCGGTCATGGTCACGTAGGTCTGCGGCACCATCTCCAGCTCAGCGCTGGCGAAGGTATAGCCCTTGGCCTCCAGCGCCTTCACCACATCGTTGAAGCTGTCGGGGTCGGTGGTGATCTCGAACACGGGGCCGTCGGGAGAGAAGTCCTCGGCGCCGGCATCCAGCGCATCCATCATGACGGCATCCTCATCCAGCTCGCCATCCTCATTGTCGATGACAATGACACCCTTGCGGTCGAAGGACCAGGATACGCAGCCCTGAGCGCCCATGCCCTTGCCGAACTTATCGAAGTAATGGCGGATCTCCGGGGCGGTGCGCTGACGATTATCGGTCAGGGCCTCCACGATCACGGCCACACCGCAGGGGCCGTAGCCCTCATAGGTGACGGACTCGTAGTTATCGGTGTTTCCGGCGCCCAGTGCCTTGTCGATGGTACGCTTGATGTTGTCGTTGGGCATATTGGCGGCCTTGGCCTTGGCCACCACCGTAGCCAGACGGGAGTTGTTAGCGGGATCGCCGCTGCCGCCCTGCTTGACGGCCACGATGATCTCCTTGGCGATCTTGGTGAAGGTGGCGGAGCGCTTGGCGTCAGCCGCACCCTTGGTCTTTTGGATATTGTGCCACTTGGAATGTCCGGACATAGTATCGTTCTCTCCTTATCTCATGTAAAATTTAACTGCGTCGCCATGTACGGCGGACTTTGTGACCTCCAGCTCCGGGAACGTCTCCCGCAGCCGGCGGACGATCTCCTGACACACCACATCCTCCGTAGGGAAGTGTCCTGCATCGATGAGATTCAGCCCCTGCGTATCCAGAAAGTCATTGTACCGCAGGTCGGATGTCACAAAGGTGTCGCAGCCCTGAGCGATGGTCTGAGGGATGTATTCCCCACACGCTCCGCCGCCCACGGCCACCCTGTGAACGGGCCGCCCGCCGTCTCTGTATCGCAGTCCATTGCAACTTAATAATTTTACCACATCTGATAGGAACTGTTCAAGGGGTTTTTCACAAGAAAGTGTGCCGATCCGCCCGATTTTTTCCTCATTCAGCGGTTTTGTATCCTGCAGACCCAGCGTGCAGGCCAGACAGTCGTTGACACCGCCCTCCGCCGCATCCAGATTGGTGTGCATACATATGGCGGAGATATCCCGCTTCACCAACTCCGTCAGCAGCCCGCCCAGCCGGGTATCCTCCCGGAGCGTCTGCATCTGCTGGGCGTGCCAGCGGATGTTCATCACCGGGTGGTGGGACACGATCAGGTCGGTCCCTGTCTCTGCTGCCTCTGCCGCTACGTCCGGAGACACATCCAGCGCCACCAGCACCCGGTGGACCTCCCGGTCGCCCCGGCCCACCAGCAGACCCACATTATCCCAGTCCATGGCCAGCTCCGGAGGAGCCCACCGGAACATCATCTGCGTTACATCATTGATCGTTACCACGCTGCCACGCCTCCTTCTTTTCTTCCAGAATATCCGCCAGAGCCGCCAGCGGCTCCGCCTCGCTCTCGTCTCCGCCCCGGTGCAGGCCGTCCATCCGCAGATAAAGCCGCCGCAGCTGCTGCTCCAGATACAGGCCATACAGAGGGTCGTGCTCCAGACAGAAGCCGCCGTACCGCTCCGCATCCGAGGCCTCACCGGAGGGGCCACCGGTGACGGACAGGATCACATACAGTTTCCCCTTGTCCTGCACCAGACGCTCCTCGGTGCAGCGGTATCCGTTTTCCCGCAGCCAGCCCCGCAGCAGCTCCACCTTGGTCATGGGCTGCAGCAGCAGGGTGTGGTGGCCGTCCGCCGCCCATGGAGCGGCACGGAGGATATCCCGGATGGTCTCGCCGCCCATACCGGCAATGACCACGGTGTCTGTCTCCTCCGGCTCAATGCCGGACAGGCCGTCACAGAGCCGGAAGTCCAGCCCCTGTGTCTCGTATTCCTCCGCCGTGCGGCGGGCGTGTTCCAGCGGCTCCGCCCCCACATCGGAGGCGATGGCGGAGGGGATGCGCCCCTCCTGCAGCAGCCAGACTGGCAGGTAGCCGTGGTCGGTGCCGATATCCGCCAGACGTCCGCCGGGCGGCGTCATCTCCGCCAGCAGGCGCAGTCTGGGCTGCAATGCGATTCGTTTCATGGGGCCTCCCTCCAGACAGAAAGGAACGCATACGGCACCATGACCGTATGCGTTCGCTGCGTTTTACTCAGCGGCCTTGTTGGCCTCCTGATTCACCAGCTCCAGCAGCTTGTCCACGTCCACACCGTGAACGGCGCAGGCCTCCTCCACAGTCTCGCCACGGGAAGAGGGGCAGCCCAGGCAGTGCATACCGATGGAGAAGAAGATGGGAGCGGTCTGAGGGGCAACATCCAGAATATCACCGATGATGGTGTCCTTTTTGATTTCGATCATGTGTCAAAACCTCCGTTTGATATTTACATCGTTAGTATATCCCATGTTTCCGTCTTTTTCAACAGGAAAATCATGAACAGCCTGTGAAAATCACAGAAAATGCAGAGTCCGTATCGGGCTGGGCATATAAAATGCGGGAGCCGCCGCATAGGCAACTCCCGCATCATATGTCAGTCTGGCTGATCAGCCGTTCTCACGCATCTTAGCGAAGCAATCGCTGCAATACACGGGACGGTCGGTCTTGGGCTCGAAGGGAACCTTCGCCTCGCCGCCGCAGGCTGCACAAGTAGCGGTGAAGTATTCACGGGGGCCACGGGCGGCGTTCTTGCGAGCGTCACGGCAGGCCTTGCAGCGCTGAGGCTCATTCTGGAAACCACGCTCAGCGTAGAACTCCTGCTCACCGGCGGTGAAAACGAACTCCTTACCGCACTCCTTGCAAACCAAAGTCTTGTCTTCGTACATGATGTTACCCTCTCTTTGAGAAAAATATATTGCGTTCAGCGCTTGCTGATATCGCCTGATGAAAGTTGCCGAGCCACCTTGCGCCGGATGCGCTGCACGGCGTTGTCCACCGACTTGGGGGACCGGCCGACGGCCGCAGCGATCTCACGGCAGGTAAGACCGTCCAGATAAAACCCTAAAATCATGACCTCGAATTCGGACAGCTGCTTGCGGACATTCTCCAGCAGGCTGACAGCCTTCTCCCTGTCGATCAGCAGATCCTCGGGACCGGGCTGTGCAAAGGAAACATTTGCTTCAAAGAGTGAGGGATTCAAGGGAACCGATTGATTCAATGGGGCGTGCTTCCCCGCCGCCGCAGCCTTCACAACGGAATAGAGCCGGTGGCGGATACACGTTTCGGCAAAGGTTCGGAAGGAGGTATCCCGGTCCGGGTCATACTCCCGCATGGCCTTGATGAGACCGAACATCCCCTCCTGCATCAGGTCCTCGCTGTCTCCGCCCGCCAGAAAATAGGGCCGGGCGCAGGAACGAACCACCCGATGGTAACGGGCGGCCAGAACCTCCTCCGCCGGACGGTCCTGCTCCCTGATAAGGCGGCACAACGCCTCGTCCGGCAGCTGTTCCAGAGGGGCGCCGCCGGATTCCTGATCCTTTGTCATAGTCTATTATACCTTTTCACTAAAGAATTTGTCAAGTCATCCACGCCGATTTGTCAAAACTGTATTTTTTCAGACAGAATTTTTATGAGATCAGCTAAATCTTCCGCCACTTTTCGGGCAACCTCTGTGGTTTTCGCCTCCACCATGACCCGAATCAGGGCCTCCGTACCGGAGGGACGGATCAGAACACGTCCCTTCCCGGCCAACTCCTGCTCCATCTGAGCGATAGCGTGCCGGAGGGTGGGATCCTGCATGATAGCATCCTTGACGCCGGGAACGTGGGATACGGCCACATTGATAAGCTCCTGTGGATACTGGGGGCAGCAGGATGCCAGTTCGGAGGCCCGCTTTCCGGAGCGCCGCAGGGCCTGCAGGAATTGCAGGGCCGTCAGTTCACCGTCGCCGGTGGTGGCGTATTCCCGGAAGATCGTGTGGCCCGACTGCTCACCGCCGATGGCGTAGCCGCACTCCAGCATCTTCTCCAGCACATGGCGGTCGCCTACGGCGGTGCATACCAGCTCGATCCCCTCCTTGCGGCAGTACTCGTGCAGGCCGAGATTGGACATCACCGTGGCCACGATGGCGTTGCCGGAGAGTTTTCCGTGACGACGCAAATCGGCACCGCAGACAGCCATCACCTTGTCTCCGTCGATGGTATGGCCCGTCTCGTCCACCAGCAGACAGCGGTCGGCGTCGCCGTCGAAGGCGATGCCCAAGTCGTAGCCGCCGGCCACCACGCCCTCGGACAGGGATTTCAGGTGGGTGGAGCCGCAGCCGTCGTTGATGTTCACGCCGTCCGGCTCCCTGTGGATGAAATCTGCGTGCAGGGGCAGGCCGTCAAACAGATCCGGCGCCGTGGCAGAGGCTGCGCCGTTGGCGCAGTCCACCAGCACCCGCAGGCCCGACAGATCGCAGTCGATGCTGGAAATCAGATGGTCGATGTAATCCCGCTTCATCTGCCGCATCCCGTGAAGGCGCTTGCCGATCTCGCCGTGGGTCTTGACGTCCATGGGAGCGCCGCTGAGGATCAGCTCCTCCACACGGGCCTCACTCTCGTCGGAAAGCTTATAGCCCCGAGCGTTGAACACCTTGATGCCGTTGTGCTCATAGGGATTGTGGGATGCCGAGATGACGATGCCCGCATCCGCCTGCTCCAGCACCGTCAGATACGCCACCGCCGGTGTGGGAATGGTGCCAAGGGGCATCACGTCACCGCCCACAGAGCAGATGCCCGCCATCAGCGCCGCCTCCAGCATATCCGAGGAGATACGGGTGTCCTTGCCGATGGTAATGGTGGGCTTGCTCCCCTTCTCCTCCGTCAGGACGGCAGCCACCGCCTGCCCCACATGAAAAGCCAGTTCTACGGTGAGATTTTCACCAACGATACCACGGATGCCATCCGTGCCAAACAGTTTGCCCATAAGAGGTTCCTCCTACTCCTTATATCTCCAGCTGTTCCTGTCCTAAAAACGCTATGTGCAGGTGCTCATATGCCTTCCGGGTGACGCAGCGGCCACGGGGTGTCCGGGTCAGGAAGCCCAACTGCATGAGGTACGGCTCATACACATCCTCCAGCGTCACGGACTCCTCGCCGATGGTAGCGGCCAGCGTTTCCAGCCCCACCGGGCCGCCGCCGTAGTTTTCGATGATGGCCCGCAGCATCCGCCGGTCCACTGGATCCAGCCCCAGATAGTCGATCTCCAGCGCCTGCAGGGCGTGATCCGCTACGGCCTTGGTAATAACACCGTCCGCCCGCACCTGGGCAAAGTCCCGCACCCGCCGCAGCATCCGGTTGGCGATACGGGGCGTTCCACGGGAACGCCGTGCGATCTCCATGGCGCCCTCCGGTTGAATGGGGACATTCAGTATTCCGGCGCTGCGGGTAACGATCAGGGCCAGCTCTTCCGGGGTATAGAGCTCCAGCCGCAGCGTCACGCCGAACCGATCCCGCAGCGGAGCGGACAGCTGTCCGGCCCGTGTGGTGGCGCCGATGAGGGTGAACTTGGGCAGATCCAGCCGAATGGAGTTGGCGGAAGGGCCCTTGCCGATGATGATGTCGATGGCATAGTCCTCCATGGCGGGGTACAAAATCTCCTCCACGGAGCGGTTCAGCCGGTGGATCTCGTCCACAAAGAGAATATCGTTTTCGCTGAGATTCGTCAGCAGGGCCGCCAGATCACCGGGCTTTTCAATGGCCGGGCCGGAGGTGATGCGGATGTTGACTCCCATCTCGGCGGCGATGATGCCCGCCAGCGTGGTCTTGCCCAGACCCGGAGGGCCGTGGAGCAGCACATGGTCCAGCGGCTCCGTCCGCCGCCGGGCAGCCTCGATAAAGACGGAGAGATTCTCCTTGGCCTTGGTCTGGCCGATATACTCCGCCAGTGTATGGGGGCGCAGGCTCACCTCCGCATTGTCCTCCGGCAGCAGCGTCTTGGCTACCAGCGGCTCCTCGTAGATATCGGTGCCGAAATCAATGCTCATACGTCCCCCCCCTTCTCCTGCTTTTCATGTCACTTCACCATTTTCTTCAGCGCCTGCCGGATGATCTCCTCCAGCGGCAGAGCGTCCATATCGATGCCCTTCAGGGCCGTACTGATCTCCTGAGAGCCGTAGCCCAGCACCGCCAGCGCCGCCGCCGCCTCACCGGACTTGCTGCCGCCCAAGGGCATGGGGGCGCTGCCGCCGCCGCTCGGTACCGTGAAGTTACTCTGTTCCTTGGCCAGCTTATCCTTCAACTCCAGAATGATGCGCTGAGCGATCTTCTTGCCGATACCCTGAGCCGCCGTCAGCGCCTTCTCGTCCTCCGTCACGATGGACAGGGCCAGATTCTGGGGCGTGGTGGCAGACAGAATAGCCAGTGCTGCCTTGGGGCCGACACCGGACACGCCGATGAGCATCTTGAAGCTGTTGAGCTCCTGCTGACTGGCAAAGCCGTACAGCTCGAAGATATCCTCCCGCACATGGAGGTAGGTGTAGAGCCTGGCCCTCTCCCCCTTTTTCAGCTGCGACAGGGTATAGTTTGTGGTGGCGCAGGCATAGCCCACGCCGCCGCAGTCGATGACGGCCAGACCGGCGGCGATCTCCGCCACGGTGCCGTTGAGATAGTAAAACATATTCAGACCGTCTCCTTTACATCGGGGTCCTTTCGCCGCAGCAGGGACGTGGCGCTGCGGGCGTGGCAGATGGCGATGGCCAGCGCATCGGCGGCATCGTCAGGCCGGGGGACGGCCTTCAGCTTCAGCAGCCGCCGGGTCATATCCATGACTTGCCGCTTCTCCGCCAGACCGTAACCTACCACTGCCTGCTTGATCTGCATGGGAGTGTATTCATATACCGGCAGGTGCAGCTTCTCCGCCGTGTACAGCAGCACCCCCCGCCCGTGGGCCACGGCAATGCCGGTGGTGATGTTCTTGCTGAAAAACAGCTCCTCGATGGACATCTCATCCGGCTGGAATTGCCGGATCAGCTGCTCCAGATCGCCTCCGATCTGCACCAGCCGGGCTGCCAGCGGCATACCCGCCGGGGTGGTAATGGCTCCGTACTGGACCATCCGCTGCCGCCCGCCCTCGGAATCGATGACGCCGAAGCCCACGGTGGCCACTCCCGGATCAATGCCCAAAATACGCATAGCCGCTCCTTCCCGTTCACCCGCAGAGGATATAAAATCAGTTTATTATAGCAAATTCCCAGCGAAAAGGCAACAGGGAAAAACATTTCTTCCGCAGGCAGGTGCCGTCTAAGCACAGAGGAAGCCGCCCTCCGGGGCGGCTTCCTCTGTGAAATAATAATACTTTACAGTTCTTTGCTCGCAGCACTCACAGAGCACGCAAGTACTCCGGTCGCAGGCCGTAGCCCTCCAGGCCCTTCCGCACTCGCTCCAGCATGGCGTCCCGGTCCTGATTCAGCGTCCCCTTCAGCGTCAGGTAGTTGGAGGCGTGGTTCATCCGGAAAACGCTGCCCTCGCTGTCGATGTGCTGGAGCAGCAGCTCCGTCTCCCGCAGGATATCCTCCGGGCCAAGAACGGTAAAGCTGCCCTCACGCACCCATTTCTCCAGCGGCGTACCCGGCTCCACCATCAGCGTCAGCAGGCCGATGTACTCCGGCTTCATGGCGCTGAATGCTTCCGCCGTACCGATGGCGTGCTCCCGCATCAGTTCCCGGCTCCCAAGTCCTGAGATGGCCGTTACCGACAGGGCCAGTCCGCAGCGCCGGGCCTTCTGCCCCGCCGCCACGATGGCCGCCGCCGTGTGGCCCTTGTTCATCCGGCGCAGCACCTCATCACAGCCGGACTCCAGCCCCATATACACCATGGTCAGGCCCTGAGACCGCAGCAGGCGCAAGTCCTCCTCGCTTTTGATCTGGAGACTGGTGGGCGAGGCGTAGCACGTCACCCGCTGGCACTCCGGGAATAGACCGTAGATCAGGCCCAGGATCTGGCTCAGTTCCTCCGTTTTCCGCATCAGGGCGTCGCCGTCCGCCAGAAAGACCCGCTCCACCTTTTTATAGACCCGGCGGGCCATCTCGAAGTCCTCCCGGACCTCCTCCATGGGTCGGATGGCGAAGTGCTTGTCGTCGTACATATCGCAAAAGGCACAGCCGTTGTGGCTGCATCCGTAGGTCACCTGCACGATGAGGCTGTAAGCCTCACTGGGCGGACGGTATACCTTTCCCTTATAACGCATGGTCTCACGCTCCTTTGGTCGTTTGCTCCATTGTAGCAGATTTCTTTCCGTTTGAAAAGCACATATTCTCCGCAGGCGGTACATATAGTGTGCTGACTTCAACCAACGAGGTGACCGAATATGGAACAGAACTTCAACCACGTTCTTCTGTGCGGACAGGTTCTCACCCAGCCGCAGCCGTCCCACGTCAACCACAGCCAGAGCTTCTCCCGGTTCCTGCTGTCCGTCCCCCGGCTCTCCGGGCAGGAGGACTGTCTGCCGGTGATCGTCCCCCAGCCGCTGCTGGAGCTGTGTCCCCTGTCCCCCGGCGCAGCCGTCACCGTCACCGGCCAGCTTCGCTCCTTCAACAACCGCAGCGGACAGGGGCCACGGCTGGTGGTGTCGGTCTTTGCCCAGACCCTCCAGCCCGGTGGAGAGGGGCCGGTGAATCGCATTCGGCTGTCCGGCGTGCTCTGTAAGCCCCCTACCCTGCGCTGCACGCCCTTGGGACGGGAGATCTGCGATATCATTCTGGCGGTGAACCGGCGCTACGGCCGAGCGGACTACCTCCCCCTTATCGCATGGGGTACCGTTGCCCGTCAGACGTCCATTCTGGCGGTGGGCGCCCGTCTGACGGTGGAGGGCCGCATCCAGAGCCGCACCTACACCAAGAATCTGGAGACCGGGCCCCAGGAGCGAGTGGCCTATGAGGTGTCCGTCATGCGTCCGGCAGAGCTGTCGGAATTTGCAGAGTAGCTGCCGGATTTTGCGGTGCGCCTATTGAACCGCCGCCCAAACCGTGATATGCTTGTACATATACGAAAATCATGTAAAGGAACGCAAGACTATGCACCATATCCAGCACCCTCATCCGACCCACTCCGGCGTGGATATGACCGAAGGCAATATCACCGGCCATCTGATTCGCTTTGCGCTGCCGCTGCTGGCGGGCAACATCTTTCAGCAGCTGTACAACATGGTGGATACATGGGTGGTGGGCAATTTCGTCTCCAACGAGGCCTTCTCCGCCGTAGGCACGGTGGGCCCCATCGTCAATATGCTCATCGGCTGCTTTCTGGGCTTTTCCAGCGGCGCCGGCGTAGTCATCAGCCAATACTACGGCGCACGACGCACGGAGAGGGTCCACGACGCCGTCCACACGGCGCTGGTGCTGACGGTGATCCTGTGTGCAGTATTCACGGCGCTGGGCATCGGCTTTACGCCCCTGATGCTGCGTTTGATGAACACCCCTGCCGAGGTGTTTCCGGAGTCCTCCGCCTATCTGACCATCTATTTCGGCGGCATCAGCGGCCTACTGATCTACAACATGGGCTCCGGCATCCTGCGGGCCGTGGGGGATTCCCGCCGCCCCTTCTATTTTCTGGTGGTCTCCGCCGTACTGAACACGGCGCTGGACCTGCTGTTCGTGCTGCGGTTCGGTATGGGTGTGGAGGGCGTGGCCTGGGCTACGGTTATTGCACAGGCCGTCTCGGCGCTGCTGGTGATCGTTGTCCTTCTGCGGACACAGCAGGCGGTGCGGCTGATCCCCCGTGATCTTCGCATCCATCTTCCTGTGCTGCGGCAGATCATCCGGGTGGGCGTCCCCTCCGCTCTGCAAATGGCCATCACCGCCTTCTCCAATGTCTTTGTCCAGTCCTACATCAACTCCTTCGGCGCCGACTGCATGGGCGGCTGGACGGCCTATACCAAGATCGACCAGCTGATGCTGCTGCCGATGCAGTCCCTGGCCCTGTCCGCCACTACCTTTGTGGGGCAGAATCTGGGCCGCGGCAACGAGCCCCGTGCTCGGCAGGGCGTGCGCCGTGCGCTGGCCATTGCCATGGCCGCCACGGTGCTGGTGATGATTCCGGTGCTGGTCTTTGCCCCGCAGATGACGGCCTTTTTCAACCGGAAGCCGGAGGTGGTGGCCTACGGCGCTCTGCTGCTGCGGTGTATCTCCCCCTTCTATGTGCTGTGCTGCTTTAATCAGGTCTACGCAGCTGCCCTGCGGGGCGCCGGAAACAGTAAGGCCACCATGATCATCATGCTGTGCTCCTTTGTGCTGTTCCGACAGGTCTACCTGTTCATTATGTCCCACTACATCTCCCATGAGCTGATCCCGCTGGTCATGGGCTATCCCGCCGGATGGCTGGTGTGCAGCGCCGCCACGCTGATCTACTATCGCCGTACCTCCTTCCTGTCCACCCGGCTGGTGGCGGAGGACGGCAGCAAGGAGGACATCCAATGACCAAGTGTGAGAGCTGTGTGTTCTATCAGTACGATGAGAACTACGACGATTATGTCTGCGACATGGACTTGGACGAGGACGAGATGGTGCGCTTCCTCTCCTCCCAGACAGACAGCTGTCCCTACTGGCGGCCCGGCGATGACTATCTCACCGCCCGCAGGCAGTAGATGAAGTACGGAAGGAATTTATTATGAACATCCGAGAAGCCACAAAAAATGACTGTGTGCATATGGATGCCCTCCTGACGAAGCTGATCCGTTATGAGGCCCGATTTGATCCTAATTTGAGTCCAGAGGTCGTCATAGAGGACAATTACGCCGGGCAAATAGCCGCAGAAGGCTGTAAGGCTTATGTCGCAGAGGACCATGGGATCATCGTTGGATATCTCTATGGATTTACATACCGGATCCCGCAGGTGCTCTTGCAGCCCATCGCCATCGTCGATGCCCTGTATGTCGAAGAGGGCTACCGTGGGAAGGGAATCGCCAAAGATCTATTCCGCAAGTTTCAGGAGTTTGCGTCGGGCTGCGGCGCTGCCAGCATTGAGTTGAAGGTGATGTCCCGTAACAGAGATGCGCTGCGCCTGTATGCGTCGCTGGGGTTTTGCGAGACAAAAAAATATATGGCGCTGCCGCTGTCGCAGAATGGAAGCAAATGACATTTTCCCTTTAATAATAACGAAACAGGAACCGGCTTGACCCGTAAAGGTCAAGCCGGTTCCTGTTTTGTGTATTTATTTGCACTTTACGCCAGATAGACGGCCTTGCAGCCCAGATAGTTCATGTAGCAATCCAGCTTGCCCACCGTCTCGAAGGGAGCGTGCATACTCAGCACCGGCACACCGGCATCAATGGTGGTGATGTTGCGGTTGGCCATGTACTGGGCCACCGTACCGCCGCCGCCGGCGTCGATCTTGCCCATCTCACCGATCTGCCACACCACGCCGGCCTCGTCCATCACCCGGCGGACATAAGCCACCGTCTCGGCGTCGGCATCGGAGGAGCCGCCCTTGCCACGGGCGCCCGTGTACTTGCACAGCCCCAGACCGTGGTTCACCTGAGCGTCGTTGCGCTTCTCATACACCTCGGCGAAGTTGGGGTCATAGGCCGCCGTCACGTCGGAGGACAGGCAGAAGGCGCTCTCATAGCACACCCGCAGGGCAACGCCCTGACTCTCGCACAGATCCTCCATAAAGGTATCGAAGAAGGCGGACTGCATACCGGTGACGCCCATAGAGCCGATCTCCTCCTTGTCCGCCAGTATACAAACGGCGGTCTTGGTGGGGGTCTCCAGCTCCAGCAGAGCCTTCAGGGCCGCATAGCTGCACACCCGGTCATCGTGGCCGTAGGCGCCGATGAGGCTGCCGTCCAGACCGATATCCGTGGCATTAAAGGCCGGGACCACCTCCAGCTCGGCGGATGTCAGGTCATCCTCGCAGATGCCGTACTTCTCGTGGAGCAGATCCAGCACCCGCAGCTTCACACGGTCGCTGTCCTCGCAGTCGCCCAAGGGACGGCTGCCCATGAGGATGTTCAGCGTCTCACCGGCAATGGCCTCGTTGAGGGGCTTCTTCCCCTGCTCACCGCCCAGATGGGGCAGCAGATCATTGATGACGAACTTGGGCTCGTCGCCCTCGCCCAGCACCACGGACACCGCCGTGCCGTCCTTCAGGGCTATCACACCCCGCAGCTGCAGGGGGATCGCCACCCACTGGTACTTGCGGATGCCGCCGTAGTAATGGGTCTTGCCGTAGGCCAGCTCGCTGTCCTCATAAATGGGATGAGGCTTCAGATCCAGACGGGGAGAGTCGATGTGGCAGGCCACGATCTGTGCGCCCTCGGACAGGCTCTCCCGGCCGATCACGGCCAGCATCACGCTCTTCTTCCGGTTCACCCGGTACACCCGGTCGCCGGGCTGCAGGGCCATGCCCCGCTCATAGGGGATAAAGCCCGCCGCCTCCGCCAGCGCCACGGTGTGGGCCGTGCACTCCCGCTCGGTCTTGCTGTGGTCCAAAAAGCTCTTGTAGTCCCGGCAATAGGCCTCCATGGCGTCCAGCGTCTGCTGGTCCACCCGGTCATAGCCGTTCTTGCTGCCGGAAAACAGCAGCTCTCTTTTGGCCTTCATTTCATCGGTCATTGTTCATGTCCTCCTTCGGTGATATGGTGGAGCTGCCGCAGCAGATCCCGGAAAAAAATCTCCGCCTTCTCCCGGAACGCCTCCGGCGTCTCCTCCTGATTTTCCAGCACATCTGTGCAGTGTTCACGATAATAGCTGTCCGGCTTCTGGGCCTGAATACGCAGCCGTGCGTACTCCTCCTGGATATGGTCCCGCTGCATGATCCGCTGAACCCGCTGCTCGCCGGGGGCCAGCACCGCCACCGTCCGGCAGCACAACTCCCCCAGGCCGCTCTCTATGAGGTTGATGGCATCCAACCCCACCAGAACCCTTCCCTCCATCTTCCTCCGCAGCACACCGGGGAGATAGTCGAAAATGATGCCGTTGAGCCGCTCCAGCGCCTGCGGATCGGAAAAGACGAGACTCCCCAGCTTCTGTCGGTCCAGTTCCGTCCCCCGGAACACCTCGCCAAAGGCGTCCCGGATGCGGCGGCGCAGGGTCTCGTCCTCCCGCAGGGCCTGATGATACACGGCGTCGCAGTCCAATACCGTGCCGCCCAGCGCCTCCAGCGCCTGCAGGGCGCTGGTCTTTCCGGACCCGGTGCCGCCGGTGATGCCGATGACCACTGGGGCATCTCCGTCAATGAGGTGGAAGCCCGCCGCTTTTTTCAGACGATTCCCTACCGCCAGACCCAGCCCCGCATCATCGGGACACTGGGCGAAGATCTCCGTCACGTCCGTTCCGTCGAAGGTGCGCAGAGCGTCGAACACCCGCTGGGCCTGCGCCAGCTTGTCCGTGAACGGCCCCAGCCGATGGACGATATGACCTTCAAAATACCCGGCGAACTCGTCAAAGCAGATGACTCCCGCCTTTTCCCGCAGCAAGCCCCGGATCACCAGAGCGCTGTGGGCCGGGTCTCCGGTCACTGCCGTCACCGGCGCCTTGGGTGCGTAGTGACGGTACTTCATCCCCGGCGCACGGGGCTTTTCCCCGTCCTTCAGAAGCCCGGTGACGGCCTTATCTACCGCCACCGTGCCCAGCACCTCCTCCAGCGCCTCCAACGGCAGTCCGCCGGGGCGCAGCAGCCGGGGCGGCGTCACCGTCAGGTCGATAATGGTGGACTCCACCCCCACTGCACACGGCCCGCCGTCCACGATACCGTCGATCTTGCCGTCCATGTCCTCCGCCATGTGGCCCGCCGTGGTGGGGCTGGGCCGTCCGGAGGTGTTGCCGCTGGGGGCCGCCACCGGCACACCGGCAGCCTCGATGATGGCCCGTGTCACCGGATGGTCCGGGCAGCGCACGCCCACCGTCTCCAGCCCGCCGGTGGTTTGCAGGGGCACATTCTCCCGCCGGGGCAGGATCATGGTCAGCGGCCCCGGCCAGAACCGCTCCGCCAGACGGTAGGCCGTCTCCGGTACCTCCCGGCAGTACCGCTCCAGCCACGAGGCATCCGGCACATGGATGATGAGGGGATTATCCTGCGGACGGCCCTTGGCCTCGAAAATATGGCGCACCGCCGTCTCGTTGAGGGCGTCCGCCCCCAGACCGTATACCGTCTCCGTGGGGATGCCCAGCAGCCCGCCCCGCCGCAGGATAGCGGCGGCCTGCGGGATGGCATCTGCATCCCTCTCCGGATGGAATAGAATGGTTTTCACTGCGATCCTTCCCTTTTGCGGCGTATTTCTCAGAAACCCAGCTCCTCGCCCACCAGCACCACCTTGATGCGGCCTGCCGGGCGACAGATGCGAGTGGTGACGATCTGGCAGCAGATGCTGTCAGGCCCCGTACAGTCGGCGCACAGGCCGGTGACGGAACATGGAGTCTTGAGCCCGGCAAACCGCTGGGCGTTGACGGGAGCGGCGACCTCTCTGGCCCGGCGCATGGCTCCCTCCAGATCTCCGGCCACCTTGTTCATGCCCGCCACCACAATGACCTGCTCCGGTCCGAAGCACAGAGCTGCCACACGGTTGCCGGTGCCGTCAATGTTCACCAACTGACCGTCGGCGGAGATGGCGTTGCTGCTCATCAGGAAGGTGCCGCAGGTCAGCGCCTTCTTCAGCATCTCCTGCCGCTCCTGCGGCGTCTGGGCCGTATCCCGGTCAATGAGGGCGATGCCCTCTTGCGCCAGCCGCTGCTTGATCCCCAGTGCGTCCACCGTGGCGGTGCCGCCCCAGGACACCGTGTGCTCCTTGGGGATCAGCTCCACCACTTTCTCCACAGCCTCTGCCGCCGTGGAGACGTAGTAGGCCTCGAAGTGGCGCTTTTCCAGCGCCTTCACCACCTGCGGACCAGCCTTGTCGTACCGCTTCTTCGTGTTTGCATCCATGGCTCATTCTCCTTTCTCATAACCCTCCTGCAGCCGCCGGGTCTGATCGGCCAGCGTCAGCGCATCGATGAGGGCATCCAAGTCGCCGTTGATGACGGCGGCGAGGTTGAAATTTTTACTGTCCCCCGTGAGGCGGTGGTCCGTCACACGGTTCTGGGGAAAATTATAGGTACGTATCTTGCCGCTGCGGTCACCAGTCCCCACCTGACTGCGCCGGGTGGCGGCGATCTCGGCGTTCTGCCGAGCCTGCTCCGCCTCGTAGAGCTTGCTTCGCAGGATCTTCATGGCCCGATCCTTGTTCTTATACTGGCTCCGCTCGTCCTGACACTCCACCACCGTACCGGTGGGCAGGTGCGTAATGCGGATGGCGGACTCTGTCTTGTTGACGTGCTGCCCGCCTGCACCGCTGGAGCGGAAGGTGTCGATCTGCAGATCCTTGGGGTCGATGGAGAGCTCCGTCTCCTCCGCCTCCGGCATCACCGCCACCGTGGCAGCGGAGGTCTGGATGCGTCCGCCGGATTCCGTCTCCGGCACCCGCTGCACCCGGTGGGTACCGGCCTCGAATTTCAGCCGGGACCACGCTCCGTCGCCCTCCACCGTGGCACAGACCTCCTTCACGCCGCCCAGCTCCGTGACGTTCTGACTGACGATCTCCAGCTGCCAGCCCCGGCGCTCGGCGTACATGGTGTACATCCGCAGCAGGTCCGCCGCAAACAGAGCGCCCTCCTCGCCGCCGACACCGCCCCGAATCTCCAGAACCACACTTTTTTCATCGTTGGGGTCTCTGGGCAGCAGCAGGCGCTTCAGCTCCTCGGCCAGCCGCTCCCGCTGCTCCTTGGTCCGTGTCAGCTCCTCTTGGGCCAGCTCCCTCAGCTCCGGGTCCGACAGCATCTCCCGTGCCTCTGCGATGGCTTGCTCCGCCTGCTGTAAAGCAGTAAAGGTTTCCACCACAGGCGTCAGTTCCTTCTGCTCCCTGCTCAGGTTCTTCAGCCGCTGCTGGTCGCTGTACACCGCCGGATCGGCCAGCTCACGCTCCACCTGCCGCAGCCGCTCTGCAATTTGATTCAGCCGATCTTCCATAGGGCCTCCTTACGTCTGCTCCGCCAGATAGCGCTGCACGTCCTGAATGAATTTATCCCGCCAGAACACATAGCCCACGGAGCCAGGCCGCAGGGATGCCTCCAGCAGATGGGGCTGGGCGGTGTAGCTGTCCATCTGCTGATAGACCTCCTCATACCGCTTATCGCTGCCTCGGGTCAGCACATAGGCCACCCGACTCAGCTCCTGCCCCCGGCGCTTCAGCAGCCCACGCACGGGGCTGGCACACCGTCCGGCCCACACGGGGCTGCCCAAAATTACCAGTCGGTATTCCTCCAAGGGCTTAGCCGTCTCGAATTTCTCCAGCGGATGGGTGGAGCGCCGCATGGCATCCAGCCCGGAGCGGAAATATCCCTTCCGTCCCTGCCGGTCCACGCCGTCGGTGAACTCCACCAGCTCGGCTTCCAGCGCCTCGGCGATCTCCGCCATAGTCTGACGGGTATTGCCGCTGCGGGAATAGTATAAACACAAAATGTCGCTCATCTATGGTGCCTCCTGATGGCCTGCCGGAGCAGGCCAGAGTAGAATTTCCTTGCTATTAAAATATCTGTAAAGTGATAATACTTCTCAGCTTTTTCAAGGCGTGTTACTCCTCGATCTGCAGAGAAAGCTCCTCCCAGCGGGCCATTTCCTGCTCCAGCCGGGCCTCTACCTCCTGCTTCTCCTGATAGAGCCGGTTCAGTTCCCCGGCATCGCAGGCGTGGGCCGCCATCTCCTCGTCCAGTCGGCGGCACTCCGCCTCCAGCTTGCTGATCCCTGTTTCGCAGATGGTCAGCTGCCGCCGGGCGGCCTGCTGGCTGCGGTTGCCGCGGGGCGGTCGGGTGTCCCCCTTTTTCTCCGGCGCCTTCACCGGCTGGGGAGCCTTCTCCTGCGCCTTCACCGCCCGGTACTGGGCAAAGCCCATGGGGTAGTCAGTGATGGTGCCGTCCGCCAGCTCCCAGATACGGGTGGCAAACCGCTGGATGAAGTAGCGGTCGTGGGAGACGAACAGCAGCGTGCCGTCAAAGGCCTCCACCGCCTCCTCGATCCACTCCCGTGCGGCAATGTCCAAATGGTTGGTAGGCTCGTCCAGAATGAGGAGGTTGATCTCCTCGTCCATCAGCATACACAGTCGCAGGCGGCTCAGCTCCCCGCCGGACAACACCGACACCGGCTTAAACACATCCTCCCCCTGAAACTGGTAGGCGGCCAGCCGGTTCCGGGCGCTCTGGGCCGTCATGTCCTTTTTCTCGTACAGCATGGTATCCAGAATGCTGCGCTCCGGGTGGTCAAAGTGAATGATCTGTGGCAAGTATGCTGCCTTTACAGACGGCCCCAGCTTAAAGATGCCGCTGTCCGTAGGTTCCAAGCCCAGCAGCATATTCAGCAGCGTCGTCTTTCCGGTGCCGTTTTCGCCGATCAGGGCGATGCGCTCACCGTCCTCCACCCGCAAATAGATGTCGGAGAACAGTGTCCGTCCGTCGAAGGCCTTGGAAACCCCCTTCACCTGCAGCACCTCGTCGCCCTTGAACTGGCGGCTGGCAAAGCGGGCATCCATTTTTTTGGCCTTGGTAGGCTTCTCCGTAGTACGCATCCGCTGGATGCGTTTTTCCATGGAGAAGGCCCGCTTATGGAGGGCGTCATTGCCCATGAAGGCCCACAGGTGCATCTGCTCGGCAGCCTTTTCCAGCTGCTGGATCTTGGCCTGCTCCTTGAGATACTGCTTCAGGCGCTCCTGGTAGCGGCGCTCCTTCTCCACGGCGTAGAAGCTGTAATTCCCGCTGTAAAACTCCGCCTTTCCGTCCAGCACCTCGATGATGCGGGTAACAGTGCGGTCCAGAAAATACCGGTCGTGGGAGATGGTCACCACCGTGCCACGGAAGGTGCGGATGTATTCCTCCAGCCACTCCGTGGCCTGAAGGTCCAGATGGTTGGTGGGCTCGTCCAGCAGCAGGATATCCGTGTCCTCTAAGATCAGACGGCCCAAATTCACCCGTGTCTTTTCCCCGCCGGAGAGCTGGTCAAAGAGCCGCTGGCGCATCTCGGTATCGATGGAGAGGCCGTTGGCCACCTTGTTGACGGCGGTATCCGTATCATAGCCGCCCAGCCCCTCGAATCTGGCCGTCAGCTCACCGTACCGCTTCAGGGTCTGGGAAGAGCTGTCTCCCGCCGCCATCTGCTCGGTAAGGCGGTCCATCTCCTCCTTCATCCGGAACATCCGTTCAAAGGCAGAGCGCAGCACATCCTCCACGGTGTATCCGTCGGGATACACCGGGATCTGGGAGATCAGGCCCACCCGGCGGTCGGGGGCCACCATTACCTGTCCCTCATCGTAGTCCAGTTCTCCGGTGAGGATACGAAATAAGGTGGTCTTACCGGCGCCGTTTTTCCCCAGCAGGCCCACCCGCTCCCCGGTGTCGATCTGGAAGGTGATGCCGTCCAATATTTTCTTTTCCAGGTCAAAGGACTTGACCAGCCGGTTCACGCTGATATCGATCATGGATATTTCGTCCGTTTCGTTGTTTTCAGATGTATACTATGCTTCCTGAGTAAGGGCCTCCACGATGCGGTGGAACTCCATGGCGTGAGACGCCTTTACCAGCATGGCCGTGCCGGGGGTCAGGGCCTCCCGTACGGCGGGCAGCGCCTGCTCCACCGTGTCAAAGTGCAGGGCGATATTCCCCGCTCCCTGCGCCATAAGCCGGGCCTTTTCACCGATGGCGATGACCTGATCCAGCCCCAGCCGGGCCGCCAGCGCACCGGCCTCTCGGTGGGCGTCGCTGCTGAGCCGGCCCAGCTCACCCATGTCTCCCATCACCGCCACCCGGCGACGGCAGTCGGTGTCCGCCAGAATGGTCAGCGCTGCCGCCATAGCCTGCGGATTGGCGTTATAGCAGTCGTCGATGATGAGCCGCTCCTCCGGCAGACGGATGCGCCGCATCCGGGAGCCCGTGGAGACATAATGCGCCACGCCCTCCCGGATCTGCTGCGCCGTCAGTCCCAGCCGCTCGCCAATGGCCACCGCCATAGACGCCGGATAGATCATGTAGTCTCCCGGTGACGGAATGTGCAGCGGATAGACGCCGCAGGGCGTGGTCACGGTGCAGGAGAGGCCCTCCACGCCGTGGGTAACGATGTCCGTGACCCGGACGGCACAGTTCTCTCCCCGGCCACAGAGGATGGTCTCGAAGGGCAGCTCCAGCCCCGCCAGCAGGGCATCGTCGCCGTTGAGCACCGCCAGACCGCCGGGCTGCAGATGCTCGAAGATCTCGCTCTTGGCCCGCAGGGTACCCTGACGGGTGTTGCCGAGATTTTCAATGTGGGCATCCCCGATGTTGGTGATGACCGCCACCGTGGGACGCACCATCTCCCCCAGATAGCGGATCTGGCCGAAGTGATCCATGCCTGTCTCGATGACCGCCGCCTGATGCTCCGGCATCAGGCGCAGCAGGGTCTGTGGCGTACCGATCTCGTTGTTGTAGTTGGCCTCGGTCTTGAGGGTAAGGAAATGCCGGCTCAGCACCGAGGCGATCATCTCCTTGGTGGTGGTCTTTCCGGCGGAGCCGGTGATCTGCACCACGGGGATGGGGAATTTCTCCCGATACCACCCCGCCAGCTGTCCCAGCGCCCGGAGGGTATCCTCCACCTGCACATAGAACTTCCCCGGCACCAGCGCCTCCGGCAGGCGGCTGCACAGGCAGCCCGCAGCGCCGCTCTCCAGCGCCTGCGTCAGATAGGTGTGGCCGTCAAAGCGCTCACCCACCAGTGGGATGAACAGGCAGCCCTGCTCCACCCGGCGGCTGTCGGTGCTGACGCAGGAAAAGCCCTCGCCGTCCTGCACCAGCGTGCCGCCGGTGGCCGCACACAGCTCCTTTGCCGTACAGGTCATCATGTCCGCTGCACTCCTCTCGCCTTCAGAGACTCCTCCACGATCCTCTCACAGAGGTCGGCATAGCTCAAACCCACCTGCGCCGCCTCCTGCGGAACCAGACTGGTGGGGGTCATGCCCGGCAGTGTGTTGATCTCCAGGCACCACGCCTTTCCCTCCTCATCCAGCAAAAAATCGGAGCGGGAATACACCGACAGGCCCAGTCCCCGGTGGAGCTTCAGCGCCATCTCACCGATCTGGTGCCACTCCTCCTCCGTGATGGGGGCGGGGCAGATCTCCTGAGCACCGCCCTTCTGATATTTGGAAACGTAGTCGAAATATTCGCCACGGGGGATGATCTCCACCGCAGGCAGATAGGTGTCCCCCAGCACGGCGATCTGGATCTCACGGCCCTTGATCTTCTTCTCCACCACCACGTGGTCGCCATAGGTCAGCAGCTTGGCCAGGGCTTCCCGCAGCTGCTCCTTGGTATCCGGCAGCTCCACACCGATGGAACTGCCGCCGTTGACGATCTTCACGGCGCAGGGGACCTCCAACTCCTCCACCAGACGGGGGATATCGGAGGCCGTGTAATGGACGTCACGCCACGGCGCCGTGCGAATACCCTCAGACTCCAGAAACCGCTTGGTAACGGATTTGTCCATGGCCATGCCGCTGCCCAGATAGCCAGAGCCGGTGTAGGGTACTCCCAGCAGATCCAGCGTGGCCTGAATACGACCGTCCTCGCCGCAGGAGCCGTGGAGCGCCAGAAACACGATATCCGCCATGGCGCACACCGCCAGCACGTCCTTGCCCAGCAGGGACGGCCCCTGATCCTTCCGACTGCGGCGCACGGCCTCCAGATCCGGAGCCTCCTCCGTGACCCGGTTGTCGCCGCACAGGCCGTCCGGGGCATCGAAGATATCCTCCAGCCGACCCTCATAGCTCTCCAGCCCCAGGAACATATCCACCAGAATAGCCTGATGTCCCCGTTCCCGCAGCGCCCGGCACACACCGGTGCCGGAGGTCAGAGCCACCTGACGCTCCGTGCTGAGTCCACCGGCCAAAACAACGATCTTCATAAGCTTTGCCTCGCTTTCGCTTGAATCACAGGGCGGCCCGCCGACAGCAAGCCACCTATTATATCAGTATGTCAGTATAGCATATCCCTCCGTCGATTACAACCGGGCAGGGAAATTTTCAACGACAAAAGAACCGCCCCATGGGGCGGTTCTTGGAAAAGCTCTATGCAGCTAACGCAGCCAGTCCGGCAGGGAGCGCTTCTGGATGCCGGAGACCATGCCCATGGCGATGAACAGCGTCACCACCGACGAGCCGCCATAGCTGATGAAGGGCAGCGTCAGGCCCACCACCGGCAGCACAAACAGGCACATCCCCACGTTGGAGACGATCTGGAACACCAGCATCCCCGCTACGCCCACGCAGATGTATGCGTCCAGCTGGCTCTTGGCGTTGCGGGCCACTACGATACAGCGGATAACGATGGCCGCCAGCAGCGCCAGCGTCAGCACACAGCCCAGCATCCCCAACTCCTCCCCGATGACGGCGAAGATGAAGTCCGTGTGCCGGAAGGGCAGGTTCACGGAGGAGGTACTCTGGGTCTGAGCCCCGTGGAGCAGCCCTTGTCCCGTCAGGCGACCGCCGCCGATGGCCATCAGGCTCCGGGTCTGCTGCCATCCGGCCTCCAGCGGATAGAGACTGTGATCCACCAGTACCTGAAAGCGCTCCTTCATATAGGGTGGGATCTTGTCCAACTCCCACAGTAGGTAAAAGCCAGCCCCGGCGCCAAAGATGCCCAGAGCGAACCACCGGAGGGCTACCCCGGCGGCAAAGGCCATGCAGGCGAAGATACACACATACACCAGTGCGCTGCCCATGTCGGAGGAGATCACGTAGTAAAGGCCGATGGTCACCAGCAGATTCCCCGCCAACAAACCCACAGCGGGGATGGACTTCATGTCGCCCCGGCCCTTCATCCACACCAGCTGGCGGGCCAGCAGCAGGATAAAGGTCAGCTTCACCACCTCCGCCGGCTGCACCTGAATGGGGATGCCCCGGACGCCCAGCCACGCCAGATTGCCGTTGGCCGACACACCCAGCGGAGTTTTCAGCAGCAGGAAGAAGCCAAGGTTAAAGGCCAGCAGCCACTGCCACTTTTTGCTGATCTCCGTCAGATCCACCATGGACACCACGAAATACAGCACAATGCCCAGCGCCAAGCCGCACAGCTGGATGATGACGCACTTGAACCCCCCCTGATACCGGGTGGCGCTGTAGATCATCACCACGCCGAAGAGGGACGTCACGGTACACAGGGTCAGCAGTAGAAGATCTGCTTGACGGATAATATCCAATATGGTATTTTTCACACTTTTCAGCATGGATGTTTCCTCGAATGATCTATATAGAGCTTATATTGATTTAGTGTACCACGTTTTCCTGCCGGTGTAAACCGAAGTTTTTGTGAACGTGGGATTGACAAGTGATGCCCACGGTGATATATTGGAGCAAAAGTAAGAAAAGTTATACTTTTCATATCGGGAGGGATCGTTGTGGGAAAGAAGGACGACCGGTACTATATGTCCTCGGTAAAGCTCGGCCCCAAGGGACAGATCGTCATCCCCAAGGAGGCACGGGCCATGTTCGGTCTGGAGCCGGGGGACACGCTGGTGCTGCTGGCAGACACCAAAAAGGGCATCGCCCTACAGACGGCGGATAAGCTGAATCCCCTGCTGCGGCGGGTGTTTCAGCAGCTGCCGGGAGATGAGGAGGCGGAGGAATGAACGCACTGACGGTCAAGGGGCTGTGCAAGCGCTATCCGGCCTTTTCGCTGGAGAACGTGAGCTTTTCCGTGCCGGAGGGAGCCGTCATGGGCTTCATCGGGCGCAACGGAGCGGGTAAATCCACCACGCTGAAGGCTCTTCTGGGGCTGGTACACCCGGATGCCGGGGAGGTAACGGTGCTGGGCAAGTCCTTCCGGGAGGAGGAACAATCTATTAAAGAGCGCATCGGCGTGGTGCTGGGCGGCATCGACTTCTATCCCAAGAAGAAGGTACGGCTCCTCAGCGACGTGACCCGCCGGTTCTACGGCAACTGGCAGGAGGAGAAGTACCGTCACTACCTGGATCTGTTCGGCATTGACCAGGAGAAGCGGGTGGATCAGCTGTCTACCGGCATGAGGGTAAAGTACATGATCGCTCTGGCCCTGAGCCACGATGCCCGGCTGCTGATCCTGGATGAGCCCACCAGCGGGCTGGACCCGGTGTCCCGTAACGAACTGATGGAGCTGCTGCGGCGCATTGCCGCCGACGGACAGCGCAGTGTGCTGTTCTCCACCCACATCACCTCGGATCTGGAGAAATGCGCCAGCCACATCACCTTCATCAAGGACGGCACCATCCAGCACACCGGCACGCTGGCGGACTTCCGGCAGCACTACGACTACCTCCGCCAGCCGGGACAGGAGCTGACGCTGGAGGACATCATCGTTTCCGTGGAGAGGAGGCCCTTGGATGAAAACGCTATTGTATAAGCAGCTGCGGCTGGTGTGCCAGCCTATGACGCTGGTGTTCTGCCTGTTCGGAGTCATGCTGCTGATCCCGGCCTACCCCTATACCGTCATGTGGTTCTATGTGATGCTGGGGCTGTTCTTCTCCTTCCTCAACGGGCGGGAGCAGAAGGACGTGTACTACTCCGCCTTGCTGCCCATCCGAAAGCGGGACACCGTCAAGGCCAACTGCCTGTTCGTGGGGCTCATCGAGTTGCTGGCGCTGGTCATCGCCGTCCCCTTCGCCCTGCTGCGGGCGAAGCTGGGTATCGGGGACAATCCCGTGGGCCTCAATGCCAATGTGACGCTGTTCGCCTGCGGACTGATGCTGTTCGCCGTGTTCAACGCCGTGTTCCTGCTGTCCTTCTACCGGACGGCCTACAAGGTGGGCGTATCCTTCGTGAAGGCGTGTATCGTCATGGCGGTGGCGGCGATCATCATGGAGGCCGCCGTCCACTTCCCGGCACTGAGCCGCTTCAACGGCTATGACCTGGCCTGTCAGCTGCCGCTGCTGGCGGCGGGACTGGTGATCTGGTGCGGCAGCTGGCCCCTGATCTTCCGGGGTGCCGCCGCCCGATACGAGAAGGTTGACCTGTAAGCGAGTGACCCTCAGCATCATCTGCGGACGGCAAGGACACCCTCTGAACAAAAGAGGACAGGGCTGCGCCCTGTCCTCTTTTGTTCTCTCAGTCCGCCAGACCTTTCCCGGCGGAAAACTGATCGTATTTCGCCTGAAGCCACTGCTTCAGCTCCTCCACACCGGCCTCGTCCCATGGAAAATCTCTCTCCTGCCTGTCCTGCGCCGCCTCGTAGCAGTACACGGAATAAACCGCCGTGTGCAGTACGCCCTTTTCCTTCCCCATGTCAAAGCGGTAGCGGAAGTCTCCGATGCTGCCGGTATAGACAAAGGCCCGCTTGAACCAACGGGGCGTCAGCTCTGCAAATTGTGGATGCATCCTGTCCCCTCCCCTTTTGTTTTTTATCAGTATACCACAGCCTGCCGAAAAAGGACAGTCAAAAATAGACACCCGGCGGCAAAATCAGGAAAAAGCGCTTGAAAATCTCCTCCGACCGTGGTATCATGTATGTAACGTTTGGTACATTTAAGCTTCGGCTGAGAAAAGGGGTATCCGAATATGGAAAGTGCAGTGAAACGCATCGGCGTGCTGACCAGCGGCGGCGACGCCCCCGGCATGAACGCCGCCATCCGTGCGGTGGTGCGGACGGCAATGAAGAACAGCATCGAGTGCGTGGGCATCCGCCGGGGCTGGGCGGGCCTTATCGCCGGGGATATCTGTCCCATGAATTCCGGCAGTGTCAGCCGCATCATCAACCGGGGCGGCACCGTTCTCTACACCGCCCGCAGCGACGAGTTCCGCACGCCGGAGGGACAGAAGAAGGCCGCCAACACCTGCAAGCTGCTGGGGCTGGACGGCATCGTGGCCATCGGCGGCGACGGCACCTTCCGGGGGGCGCAGGATCTGTCCAGATTCGGCGTGTCCGTGGTGGGCGTGCCGGGTACCATCGACAACGACATCGTCTGCACCGACTATACCATCGGCTTCGATACCGCCGCCAATACCGCCGTGGAGTGCATTGACCGTCTGCGGGACACCATGCAGTCCCACGAACGCTGCTCCGTGGTGGAGGTCATGGGCCGTCACGCCGGGTATCTGGCTCTGTATGTGGGCGTAGCCGTGGGGGCCACCGCTGTGCTGGTACCGGAGCATCAGTATGACTTTGAAAAGCACGTGGCCGAGAAGATCCGCGCAGCCCGGTTGGGGGGCAAAACCAACTTCATGATCGTGGTGGCCGAGGGTGCCGCCAGCGCCATGGATGTGGGCAAGGAGATCAAAGAGCATCTGGGGCTTGACCCCCGTGTCACCATTCTGGGCCACATCCAGCGGGGCGGCAGTCCCACCGCCAAGGATCGTGTGCTGGCCACCCGCATGGGCTACGAGGCGGTGCGGGTGCTGGCCGAGGGCATGACCAACCGGGTCATATGCGTCCGGGATGACCAGATCGTCAACGTGGATATCGACGAGGGACTGGCCATGAAAAAGACCCTCAACGCCGAGGAATTCGAGGTCATGACCGTTATGACCGGTGTGTGAGCCATATACGAAATAGAATAAGAGTATCCCATGGAGGAGAAGCACAGCTTCTTCTCCATGGTCTTTTTGTGCAAAAAGCGTTGACGGACATCGAATCTTATGGTTCGTAATAGGAAACTTTTCTTATGTTCCCTCTGCGTCACGGAGCGCTGTTTGTTGTGTTCTGCGCCGAACCTGCCTGTTTTGTCAAAAATGTTCATCTGTTATTGTGCATTTTTGCCGCCGCACCCCCTCGCAGGGTGCATGGATTGAAATCATATTTGATAATTCAAGATATACATGGTATACTTAGCCGCACCCCCTCACGGGGCGCATGGATTGAAATTCATTGTTCTGACACAGGTACAGTCAGGCAGAGTCGCCGCCTCCCCACACGGCATGGAGAAAAAATGTTCCAAAGGAGTGCTGTCCGAATGAATCCTGCTGATATCATCAAAGATGCTGTTGCACTTATCAAAGAATGGAACGCAGTCAAAAAGAACACAGATATGATGTTGAATCCGGGGAATTGATCGGCTATACTGAGGCTCTTAGTGTACTTCAGGATGCGTGTTCGCCGGATATGCGCCGTGAAGTCGGTCTTGATTTCGATATCGACGCAGCATACCTGAATAGTACGAAAAAAGGAGGGACTTGCTGTTATGACCTCGATGGAAAAGAAATTGACTGAAAACCGATTAACCGAAGTGAAAGCTGCCCTCTCTGCAAAATACCGCACAGTTGATCTTGGCGGGGAAAAATTTTTCGTTGCCACAGATGGAGCGTTCTTCCGAGTTGGTGTATTTCCCGGTGCGATGGCGCTGGTGATTGAATATGCTGATACGGAACAGGAAGCGAGGCAGAACGCACTGGAGGACGGAGACCGTTTCTATCTGGATGAAACAACTCTGGATGAGATGCTTCGCCTCATGATAGCCGAAATTGAGAGGTGCTGACCGATCCCCATCTGTCAGGCTCCGGCTCTCGGAGTTTTTCGCCATTTGGGCGGCAATTTGCAGCACGTCCCGGTCGGAAAGCGTCGAACTGCGAATTTGTGCTTGACTTTCCGTCTGGTTCTGTGCTACAATATCCCCAGTGGTGGATGTGTCCGACTTGACGGACTGCCCCACAGAGGTGGTGGATGTGTCCGACTTGACGGACTGCCCCACCTTTTTTATTGGATTAATATCATACAGATACTTCACACCGTTTGCGGATTCCGCCACGTTCAGCGTGGCCTTCCAGACGGTGTTATTTTTATCCTGAATGTACGTTGTCCAATACTGCCAGTCATTCTTGCCGTTCTGCATTGATGCGGGCCAGTTCCTGTACGCCGACCTCGGACACCAGCTGCTGGAGCGCCCCGTTGCCGAACTTGCTGAACTCCTTCGGCTGGCGCACCGGCTTCAGCGCTCCACGCAGATTGTCCGCTGTCATATTGTGCAGTGCCAGAAGATCACGGGTTTCCTCCACCGGCTCTCGCAGGGAGAACTGATCCTTTACTCCCCGCTGATTCTCCGTGCCTCGTCCAGAAGCTCTTCTCCCGTCGCTTCCCGATGGTCCGCCATGTAATGCAGCATTTCGACCTGCTGCTGTTCTTCCTCCCCTACGGTTAGAAAGATTGCTGCGCCCATTCCCCTTGAAATGCCCATAGCCTTTAAACAATGCGTCAAGCGCTTTTCGGTCTCCGTCATAGTTTTGCTCCTCCCTGATATAATCCATCAGCATCTTCGCTTTTGCGCTGGCAGTCTTCCCGCCCACCGCATACAGCGGCGTTGCGTCCGTTCCGTCTCCTATGCCATACAGGGCGAACACATGTACGCCTTTTTCATCAGCATACACCCACTTGGTTGCCTCGTCAAGAAGGTTTTCGCCGCTTTTGATCTCAGCGTTCATCCGCCATTCCAGCAGCTCCCACTCCACTCGTTTCAGCTGCGGCCGCCTTCACCTTGGCGATGAAGTCCTTCCGCTTGCCGATGAGCTTTTCCGTCCCCCACACTCCCCGCCGGCAGCGAGACACAAAAAATTCCCGGAGAGCCTTCGTTCTCCGGGAATTTTTTATGAGTCAATAGACGCTATCAAGCCTTGCCGGCGCAGCCCAGCACGTCCACCAGCTTGTGGCGCACCAGCTCCTTGATGTTGGCACGGGCGGGCTTCAGATACTCACGGGGGTCGAACTTGTCGGGATGCTCCTCCATGAACTGACGGATGGTGCCGGTCATAGCCAGCCGCAGATCGGAGTCGATATTGATCTTGCACACGGACAGCTTGGCCGCCTCACGCAGCTGCTCCTCCGGCACACCGATGGCATTGGGCATCCGGCCGCCGTGGTCGTTGATCATCTTCACGTACTCCTGCGGCACGGAGGAAGAGCCGTGCAGCACGATGGGGAAGCCGGGCAGACGGCGGGAGACCTCCTTCAGCACGTCGAACCGCAGGGGAGGCGGCACCAGAATGCCCTGCTCGTTGCGGGTACACTGCTCAGGCTTGAACTTATAGGCGCCGTGGCTGGTACCGATGGCGATGGCCAAAGAGTCGCAGCCGGTCTTGGACACGAACTCCTCCACCTCCTCCGGACGGGTATAGGATGCCTCATGAGCGGCCACCTTCACCTCATCCTCAATGCCGGCCAGCGTACCAAGCTCGGCCTCCACCACCACGCCGTGGTCGTGGGCATACTCCACCACACGCTTGGTGATCTCGATGTTCTCGGCAAAGGGCTTGGAGGATGCGTCGATCATCACAGAGGTAAAGCCGCCGTCGATGCAGCTCTTGCAGGTCTCGAAGTCGGGACCGTGGTCCAGATGCAGCACGATGGGGATATCGGGGCAGCACTCCACAGCGGCCTCCACCAGCTTCACCAGATAAGTGTGGTTGGCATAGGCACGGGCGCCCTTGCTGACCTGAAGGATCACGGGGGCGTGCTCCTCCTGGCAGGCCTCGGTGATGCCCTGTACGATCTCCATGTTGTTGACGTTGAAAGCGCCGATGGCGTAGCCGCCGTTATAGGCCTTTTCAAACATTTCCTTGGAAGTGACCAGTGGCATAAAAATCGCTCCTTTAGCAAAATAGTTCTTGACTTGTACGGAATGATTGGAATAATATATCCATGGCTTATTGTATCACACTTTTTCTTTTTTGCAACCCCCAGTCATTTACTTTATGGCATTTCCGTGCTAAACTGATAGAGCTTGATTAAAAATTCTTCTGTGGAGGTATAGATCATGAAAGAATTAAAGGGTGCCTGCATCATCGGACAGTCCGGCGGGCCTACATCGGTCATCAACGCCAGTGCCTACGGTGTCATCGACACGGCGCTGAAGTCCCCCTGCATCACGCAGGTGCTGGGCGCCGAGCACGGCATCAAGGGCGTGCTGAATGACCGTCTGTTCGACATGGGGCTGGAGGACCCGGAGGAGCTGCGGCTGCTGAAATACACTCCCTCCTCTGCTCTGGGTTCCTGCCGCTATAAGATCGCAGACCCGGAAAAGGACGATACCGACTATCGCCGGATCCTGGAGGTGTTCAAGAAGCATAACGTCCGCTACTTCTTCTATAACGGCGGCAACGACTCCATGGATACCTGCAACAAAATCAACACCTATATGCAATCCGTGGGCTACGAGTGCCGGGTCATGGGCGTACCCAAGACCATCGATAACGACCTCTTCGGCACCGACCACTGCCCCGGCTACGCCTCGGCGGCCAAGTACATCGCCACGTCCATGATGGAGGTCTATCACGACGCCCATGTTTATGACACCGGCATGATCGTGGTCATGGAGATCATGGGCCGCCACGCCGGCTGGCTGGCCGCCTCTGCGGCGCTGGCGTCGGAGTACGGCGCAGGTCCCGACCTCATTTATCTGCCGGAAACGGATTTCAGTATGCCCAAGTTCATCGAGGATGTGAAGCGGGTCTATGCCGAAAAAGGCAGCTGTATCATCGCCGTCTCCGAGGGCATCCACTATGAGGACGGCGGCTTCGTCTCCGAGGCCAAGGTAGCCGCCAATGACGGCTTCGGCCATGCTCAGCTGGGCGGTCTGGCCGCCATTCTGGCGCAGGTGCTGAAGGAGGAGACCGGCGCCAAGGTCCGTGGCATCGAGCTGAATCTGCTGCAGCGCTGCGGCGCACATCTGGCCTCCGAGACGGATATCGAGGAGTCCTTTATGGCGGGCAAGGCCGCCGTGGAAAACGCCGTCAACGGCATCAACGGCCGCATGATCGGTTTTGAGCGTGGCGTCCGGGACGGCCGCTATGCCTGCAAAACCAAGCTGATCCCTCTGATGGAGGTGGCCAATGTGGAGAAGAAGATCCCCCGTGAGTGGATCAATGCCGAGGGCAACGGCGTGAACCACCAGTTCATCGAGTACGCCCTGCCTCTGATTCAGGGTGAGCCGGATCTGCCCAAGGTGGACTCCCTCCCCCGCTTCGCCAAGCTGAAGAAAATTCTGGCAAAATAATCGCAGCCATAAAAAATGTCCGGCCATAGGGCCGGACATTTTTTGTAGTCCTCCTACTGATCGAAGGAGGGGTTGACGAAGTAGAGATTCTTCTGATCCATCTTCTCCTTTGCCAGCCGCAGCCCCTCACCGAAGCGCTGGAAATGGACGATCTCACGGGCCCGCAGGAACTTGATGACATCGTTGACGTCGGGGTCATCCGACAACCGCAGGATGTTGTCATAGGTCACACGGGCCTTCTGCTCTGCTGCAAGGTCCTCTGTCAGATCTGCAATCAGGTCCCCCTTCACCGCCATGGAGGCGGCGTTCCACGGGAAGCCGGAGGCGGCAGTGGGATAGACCCCGGCGGTATGATCCACGAAGTACGCTTCATAGCCGGCGTCCTTCACCTCCTGCTCCGTCATGCTCCGGGTCAGCTGGTGAACGATGGTCCCCACCATCTCCAGATGTCCCAGCTCCTCCACACCAATATCCGTCAGCAGCGCCTTCAGCTCCGGGTATGGCATGGTGTAGCGCTGGCTGAGATACCGCAGGGAGGCTCCCAGCTCTCCGTCCGGCCCGCCGTACTGACTGATGATGAAGGCCGCCAGTTTGGGATTGGGGTTGGCGATGCGTACCGGGTATTGCAGCTTCTTCTCATAGACAAACATCAGTCCGAACCTCCTTCATCCCAGGGCCACGGGTCCTTGAGCCACCGGTAGCCGCCCTCGGTAACGGTGGTCTGGGTCAAGGGGCCGTACTGCGCCTCATAGCGGGCTCTCCCCTCCTGCGCCAACCGGATATATTCCCAGTAGAGGGCCAGCACCTCCTGATCCTCGGCATGGGTCACCAGATACAACCCCAGCTCGTCGATGGCGAAATCCAGTGCCATCAGCTCTGACAGCGCCGTATTGGCCGCCGGGAACCGGCTTTTCAGCTCCTTATGAAACGGCAGGTCCAGTCCGGGGAACAGCGTCCCCTGCTGCAAGGCCTCCCGCTGATCGTAGCGCTTGGGGTCCTGCCCCTGCATGGCCACAAAGGGAAACGCCATAGCGGCGCACCGTCCCGGCAGCTGCCCCTTCCCCTCCGGGCACTTATTCTCCGCCGCAGCGTTGGTGATTTCTGTGTACAAGAGTCCTTCCTCCTCACAGGTCATGTGTGAGCCAAGCGGCTCATCCCATTCTATGCCACCGCCGTGAAACTGGGGACTTCCCTTTTCGGAAACTTATGGTATAATGTCTCTAACGTATCTTTATCATAGGAGGAATCAGATATGGCAAACCAGACCATCCCCCAGCGCAGTGAGGTTCCGGAGGAATACACATGGAACCTGAAGGACCTGTATGAAAGCGATCAGACGTGGAATGAGGAATATAAGGCCCTGAAGACCCTCCCGGAGCAGATCACTGCCTTCCGTGGCACGCTGGGCCGCAGTGCCGAGGACCTGCTGGCATGGTTCCGGCTCCAGGATCAGGTGGAGGAGCGGCTGAGCCGCCTGTATGGCTACGCCAGCTGCAAGGGCGACGAGGACACCGGCAACAGCTTCTATCAGGATATGCGCGGCAAAGCCATGAGCACGCTGGTGACCATCTCCAGCGCTGCTGCCTTTGCCACCCCGGAGATCATGGAGATTCCGGAGGATACCCTGAATCTGTTCTACACCGCCCAGCCGGAGCTGGAGACCTACCGCCGCAGCCTGTATCAGATTCGCCGCCGCAAGGCCCACATCCTCTCCCCTGCCGAGGAGAAGCTGCTGGCCTCCGCCGGCGAGATGGCCAACGCCTCTGAGAACGTGGCCAGCGTGTTCCGCAACGCCGATATGGTCTATCCCGACGTGGTGGACGAGGCCGGCAATGCCCATCAGCTGACGGACGCCACCTTCGTCCCCATGCTGATGAGCCCCGACCGGGAGCTGCGCCGCCGTGCCTTCGAGACCTACTACAAGGCGCTGGGCCAGTATAAGAACACCGTGGCCGCCACGCTGGACGGCCAGTTCAAGCAGCTGTGCTTCTTCGCCAACGCCCGCCACTACGACAGCACCCTTCAGGCATCTCTGGACGCCACTGAGGTGCCGGTGCCGGTGTATCTGAACCTCATTGAGGCAGTCCACGGCAATCTGGATAAGATGTACCGCTATGTGGCCCTGCGAAAAAAGGTCATGGGCGTGGACGAGCTGCATATGTACGACGTCTATACCCCCATTGTGGCGGACGCCGACAAGGAGATCACCTATGAGCAGGCCAAGGAGACCGTGCTGGAGGCCCTCCATGTGCTGGGCGATGACTATGTGGCTCTGCTGAAGGAGGGCTTCAACAACCGCTGGATCGACGTCTACGAGAACGTGGGCAAGCGAGGCGGCGCCTATTCCTCCGGCATCAGCCGTCCCCACCCCTATGTGCTGCTGAACCACAAGAACAATCTGGACTGCCAGTTCACGCTGGCCCATGAGATGGGCCACGCCCTGCACAGCTATCACAGCTGCAAGTATCAGCCCATCAGCACCAGCGACTATGTCATCTTCGTAGCCGAGGTGGCCTCCACCTGCAACGAGGTACTGCTGATGCGCCACCTGCTGAGCAAGACCACCGACAAGAAGCAGCGTGCCTATCTCATCAACCACTTCCTGGATCAGTTCAAGGGTACCGTGTACCGCCAGACCATGTTCGCTGAGTTCGAACTGGCCATGGGCAAGATGACCGAAAACGGCGAGGCCCTGACGGCGGACGCCCTGTGCAGGAAGTATCATGAACTCAATAAGCTCTACTTCGGCCCGGATATGATCTCCGATGACCAGATCGCTCTGGAGTGGGCCAGGATCCCCCACTTCTTCTATAACTACTATGTGTTCCAGTACGCCACCGGCTTCTCCGCCGCCGTGGCGATCGCCAACCGCATCCTCAAGGAAGGTGCTCCCGCCGTGGCGGACTATAAGAAGTTCCTCTCCGGCGGCTGCAGCACCGACCCCATCAGCCTGCTGAAGATCGCCGGCGTGGATATGAGCTCTCCGGAGCCCGTCAACAGCGCTCTGGCCCTGTTCGGTGAGCTGGTAGACGAGCTGGCAGAGCTGCTGTAAATCAGTTTTCCTGCACAGCTATCCCCACCTATGACCATCCCCCATTCCGCCGCCCCGGCAGAATGGGGGATGCCTTTCGGAATGATCTCATCCAAACCTCATACTGAAACTCCCCCTGCGCCATATGGCGCAGGGGGAGTTTCACACGATTTGACGGGATGTGCCTTCCCTTTAGTCTACAATATCCACCGAAGCCTTCACGCCGGTGCGCTGTGCGTAGGAGCGGATCAGGGTACGGATCTCCTTGGCGATGCGGCCCTGACGGCCGATGACCCGGCCCATATCCTCCGGGGCCACACGCAGCTCCAGCGTCAGCTCATCGCCGGTTTCTACTTCCGTCACAGTGACCTGATCGGGATGCTGAACAAGGCTTCTGGCGATGTAGAGCAGCAGCTCCTTCATGCCTCTGCCTCCGCTTTACTGAACGTCGACCTTCTTCAGCAGAGCACGAACGGTCTCAGTGGGCTGAGCACCGGTCTTGATCCACTCACGAGCCCGGTCAGCGTCGATCTTGATCTCAGCGGGAGACACGCAGGGATTGTAGGTGCCGATCTCCTCGATGAAACGACCGTCACGGGGATAGCGGGAATCCGCCACTACCACACGATAGTAAGGAGCCTTCTTCGCGCCCATTCTTCTCAGTCTGATCTTAACCATGTTGTTTTTCCTCCAATAATGTAAAATAGAATTGTATTTGATAAATGCTCCTGCACTTATTTATGGTTTTTGCGCCGGTCACTTCAGCCGCTTCTTACGCCCGAAGCCCTTCATTTTTCCACGGCCACCCATACCGGGCATCCCGCCCATGCCGGGGATCCCCCGGAAGCGCCCCTTGCTCATGGACTTGGTGAGCTGCTGGAGCATCTCGAAGGACTTCAGCAGCCGGTTCACATCCACCACCTGCAAGCCGCAGCCTGCGGCAATGCGCCGTTTGCGGCTGGCGTTGAGGATCTGTGGATTCTCCCGCTCCAGCGGCGTCATGGATAGGATGATGGCCTTGGTGTGGGCCATCTGCTTTTCATCGATCTGACTGGCATCCAGCTGCTTGCCCAGATTCCCCGGCAGCATCCCGGCGATCTGGCTCAGGTCGCCCATGTTCTGCAGCTGCTCCATCTGATCCAGATAGTCCGTCAGCGTCAAGCGGTTCTTGCGGAGCTTCTCCTCCAGCTTCTTGGCCTGCTTCTCGTCATACTGCTGCTCCGCCTTCTCGATGAAGGTCAGCATATCGCCCATGCCCAGGATCCGGGAGGCCATGCGCTCCGGGTGGAACAGCTCGATCATGTCCAGCTTCTCGCCGGTACCCACGAACTTGATGGGCTTGCCGGTGGCCGCCCGGATGGAGAGCGCTGCACCGCCACGGGCGTCGCCGTCCAGCTTGGTGAGCAGCACACCGTCGATGCCCAGCGCCTCATCAAAGGCGGAGGCGGCGTTCACCGCATCCTGACCGGTCATGGCATCCACCACCAGCAGGATCTCTGTGGGCTTCACCGCCGCCTTGATGGCCTTCAGCTCGTCCATCAGGGCCTCATCGATGTGCAGCCGTCCTGCGGTATCCAGAAAGACCATGTCGTTGCCGTGGTCCCTGGCGTACTTGACGGCCTCCTTGGCGATGTGTACCGGGTCCGCCTGACCCATTTCAAACACCGGGATATCCAACTGTTTGCCCACTACCTGCAGCTGGTTGATGGCGGCCGGACGATACACATCGCAGGCCACCAGCAACGGCCGCTTGCCGAACTGTCGGCGCATCAGGCCCGCCAGCTTGGCGCCGTTGGTGGTTTTACCGGCGCCCTGCAAGCCCACCATCATCACAATGGTGGGTCCCTTGGAGGCAAAGGTCAACCGAGCATTGGAGCCGCCCATCAGGGCCGTCAGCTCCTCATTGACGATCTTGACGATCTGCTGACCGGGGGTCAGGCTGTCCAGCACATCTGCACCGACACAGCGCTCTGTGACCTGCGCCACAAAATCCTTGACCACCTTATAGCTGACGTCCGCCTCCAGCAGCGCCAGCCGCACCTCACGCATCCCCTCCCGGACGTCCGCCTCGGTGAGGCGGCCCTTGCCACGGAGCTTTTTGAATGCGGCGTTGAGTTTTTCGGAAAGTCCTTCAAATGCCATAGCTTACTCCCTCAGAGCGGCGGCATATTCGCAGATCTGCGCCGTCAGCCGTTCCAGCTCCGGATTCTCATACTGCCGGTAGTTGATGGTTCTGATCTCCTTGGCGGCGTCCTCAATGCCCTGCACCTTCTTCTGCATCTGCATGAAGCGCCGGATGAGGCCCGTCTTATCCTCCAGCTCTGTCATGGCGGCCTCCGCCCGGACAATGACGTCCCGGACGCCCTGCCGGGAGATGCCGTAGTTCTCAGCGATCTCCGCCAGTGACAGATCCTCATTGTAGTAAAGATCAAAGAACTCCTTCTGCCGGTCTGTGAGGATCTCCCCATAAAAATCGAACAGCATCGTCATGCGATAGGTCTGGTTTTTCACGAAGATCCCTCCTATGTAAAGTCGATTTGCTTTACAAGCATGACTATCATACCCCATTCCGCCCCGGTTGTCAAGGTGAATTTTGCGGCAAATGAAAGTTTTTCATGGCTGCGGGCATCATTTTTCATGGAATAATTCCTCATTTCGCTTGCACAATCCCGGTGATTTGGCTATAATAGGCAGTATGCTAATGTGAAGGAATGAATCCATGAGTACTGTTATCGCCTCTGTGGATCACCGCAGCCCTGCCCAGCGGGCGGGGATCCGGCCCGGCGAGAAGCTGCTGACCATCAACGGCCACGAGATTGTGGACGTGCTGGACTACCGCTTCTACGGCTATGATGCCAAGTGCCGGCTGGAGCTGCTGGAGCCCAACGGTTCCGTGCGGAATGTACAGATCAAAAAAGAAGAGGGCCTGGATCTTGGGCTGAATTTCGACACCTATCTGATGGACGAAATGCGCTGCTGCGCCAACCACTGTGTGTTCTGCTTTGTGGACCAGATGCCCCCCGGAATGCGCCAGACCCTCTATTTTAAGGACGACGATGCCCGGCTGAGCTTTCTGCAGGGCAACTATATCACCCTCACCAATCTGACGGAGCGGGAGGCTCAGCGCATCATTGATCTGCGCATCAGCCCCATCAACGTCTCCGTCCACACCACGGACCCCCAGCTCCACTGCACCATGCTGGGCAACAAGAACGCCGTGCGCTCTCTGGAGTATATGCGCCGGTTCTGTGAGGCCGGCATCGTCATGAACGGGCAGATCGTCATCTGCCCCGGCTGGAACGACGGCGACCAGCTGCGCCGCACCCTGCGGGATCTGACGGAGATGGAGTTCTCCAGCTGCTCGCTGGTGCCGGTAGGCATCACCAAGTACCGCAAGGGCCTTGCCAAGCTGCGCCCCGTGGACGCCGCCACCGCCGCCGAGATCATCGACATCGCAGACGAATTCGGCCGGGAGAATCTGGAGCGCTTCGGCACCCGGCGCTTTTTCTGCGCCGACGAGCTGTTCCTGCGGGCGGGCCGCCCCCTGCCGGAGGAGGACTACTACGAGGGCTACCGCCAGCTGGAAAACGGTGTGGGGATGCTGCGCTCGCTGGGGGACGATTTTCTGGCAGCGCTGGATACGGTGGATGTACCGGAGGAATTTTCCTCCTTCACCATCGCCACCGGCACAGCGGCGGCCCCCTTCCTGACGGGACTGGTGCAGCAGGCACAGGCCCGCTTTCCCGACCTCCGGGGCGAGGTGGTGGCCATCGACAACGACTTCTTCGGCCACACCATCGACGTGGCGGGCCTGCTGACGGGACAGGACATCTCCGCCCAGCTGCAAAAGCGGCCGCTGGGAGACCGGGTGCTGATCCCGCTGCATATGCTGCGGCACGGTGAAACGGTATTTCTGGATGATTATACAGTAGAGCGTCTGTCTCAGGAGCTGGGCCGCCCCGTACAGGTGGTGGGTCTGGACGGCTTCGATCTGGCCGACGCCCTCTTTGCCCCGGCGGAAAGCCGGCAGGACAACGGAAGGAGCTGATACCCATGTCCAAACCCTTGATCGCCATCGTCGGACGGCCCAACGTGGGCAAGTCCATGCTGTTCAACAAGATCATCGGTCGTCGCCTCTCCATCGTGGAGGATACTCCCGGTGTCACCCGTGACCGCATTTATGGGGAGTCCGATTGGAACGGCCGCAAGTTCCGCCTGGTGGATACCGGCGGTATCGAACCCAATACCGACAACCAGATCCTTGCCTTCATGCGGGAGCAGGCTCAGATCGCCATCGACAACGCCAACGTCATCATCTTCGTCACCGATATCAAGACCGGCATGACCGCCGCCGACCAGGAGGTGGCCGGGATGCTCCAGCGCTCTAAGAAGCCCATTGTGCTGGCGGTGAACAAGATGGACTCCACCGGCGCCGTGGACCCGGACTTCTATGAGTTCTACAATCTGGGTCTGGGCGACCCCATCGCCGTGTCCGCCGTCCACGGCCACGGCACCGGCGACCTGCTGGATGCCTGCCTGCAATACTTCCCCCCGGAGGACGAGGAGGAAGAGGACAGCGATGTCATTCAGGTGGCCATCATCGGCAAGCCCAATGTGGGCAAGTCCTCCCTCACCAACCGCATTCTGGGCCAGCAGCGGGTCATCGTCAGCAACGTAGCCGGCACCACACGGGACGCCATCGACAGCTACTTTGAAAACGAGACCGGCAAGTATAACTTCATTGACACCGCCGGTATGCGGAAAAAGTCCAAGGTGGACGATAACATCGAAAAATACAGTGTCCTGCGGGCCACCATGGCCATCGAGCGCAGCGATGTGTGCCTCATCATGATCGACGCACAGGACGGTGTCACGGAGCAGGATACCAAGGTGGCGGGTCTGGCCCACGAGGCCGGCAAGGCCTGTATCATCGTGGTGAACAAGTGGGATCTGGTGGAAAAGGACGACAAGACCATGGACCGGATGCGGGAGGATATCCGCCGGGACCTGAGCTATATGACCTACGCCCCCATCGTGTTCATCTCCGCCCTGACCGGCCAGCGTGTCACCCGGCTCTTCGAGCTCATCAACTACGTCCGGGAGCAGTCCTCCATGCGGATCACCACCGGGATGCTCAACTCCGTTCTGGCGGACGCACAGACCCGTGTCCAGCCCCCCACGGATAAGGGCCGCCGCCTGAAGATCTATTATATGACGCAGGTGGGCATCCGCCCGCCCCACTTTGTGGTGTTCTGCAACGATAAAAAGCTCTTCCACTTCTCCTATCGCCGGTATCTGGAAAATCAGATCCGCAGCGTGTTCGGGCTGGAGGGTACGCCCATCATCATGAGCATCCGCCAGAAGGGGGAAGAAGATGCATAACGTGACCGTGGCTTTCGCCGCATTGCTGGTGATGCTGCTGTCCTACTTCTTCGGCTGCTTCAACGGCTCTTTCATGGTATCCCACTTCATCATCCGGGACGACGTCCGCAAGCACGGCAGCGGCAACGCCGGTCTCACCAACTTCTACCGCACCTACGGTGCCAAATACGCCCTGCTGGTCATCGCCTGCGACATGGGCAAGACCGTGGCGGCGTGCCTGCTGGGCAGCTTCTTCTTCCGCTGTCTGGGCTGGGACGGCACCTTGGGGACGCTTCTGGCGGGCCTCGGCTGTGAGCTGGGCCACATCTTTCCGGTGTTCTACGGCTTCCGGGGCGGCAAGGGCATCCTCTCCGGCGGCACGCTGGTGCTGCTGCTGAACTGGCGGGTGGCCGCCGTGGCATGGGCGCTGTTCCTGCTGCTGTGGCTCACCACCCGATACGTCTCGCTGGCCTCCATCACCGCCACCTGCAGCGCTCCTGTCACCGTGTACTTCGTCTATGCGCACAACTGGCTCTACACCGGTCTATGTCTGGCGGTGGCGGCTCTGGTGGTCTGGTGTCATCGGGAAAATATCCAGCGCCTTCTCCACGGAACGGAGAAAAAATTCAAGTGGCACGTCAACCCCACGGAGGGCAAGGAGCCGCCTAAATAAGAGAGAGAGAAAATAAGCAGAAAGGAACCAAGCACATGAAACACAACCAAATGCGTCAGGTGGTATTCCCCATTCTGGCGGCCTTTATCTGGGGTACTTCCTTCGTGTCGCAGGATATCTGCGCCGACTCCATGGGGGCCTTCACTTTTAACGGCACCCGTTACTTCATCGCCGTACTATCTCTGCTGGTGGTGATCGCCGTCATGAACACCACTCGGAAGGACCGGCCCCAGCCCACGGCGGAGGAAAAGAAGGCCTCCCGCAAGCAGCTGTGGCTGGGCGGCCTCTGCTGCGGCACCGCTCTGGCTATCGCCTCCAACTTCCAGCAGGCGGGTCTGGTGGCCGGCACCGACGCCGGCAAGGCGGGCTTCATCACGGCGCTGTATGTGGTGCTGGTCCCCCTGTTCGGCCTGTTCTTCCGCCGGAAGGTCAGCGGCCCGGTGTGGATCGCCGTGGTGCTGAGCGTGGTATCCCTGTACCTGCTGTGTATCAAGGGCGGCTTCTCTCTGGCCCCCGGCGACCTGCTGGTGCTGGTGTGTGCTGTGTGCTTTGCCGTACACATTCTCCTCATTGACCACTTCACCGCCCGTTGCGACGGTGTGAAGCTCTCCTGCCTGCAGTTCCTGTTCGCCGCTATCTGGTCCACCATTCTGGCCCTGATCTTCGACACCATTGACTTCCACGTCCTTTGGGAGTGCATCCTGCCCCTGCTGTACGTGGGCGTGTTCTCCTGCGGCGTGGGCTACACCCTGCAAATTCTGGCCCAGAAGGATTCCAACCCCACGGTGGTCACCATCCTGCTGAGTCTGGAGAGCGTGTTCGCCGTCATCGCCGGTGCCATCATCCTGCACCAGCAGATGTCCCTGCGGGAGTATATCGGCTGTGCTCTGATGTTCATTGCCGTGGTGCTGGCGCAGGTCCAGTTCCCCGCCAAAAAGGCCAAGCAGCTCCAGTAAGCCCTTTACAAATCAACAAAAAACGCCCTCCGGCATGGCCGGAGGGCGTTTCTCTATTCACTTCTTCCCTTTCAGGGCTTCATGCGGCGCAGCAACTCCACCAGCATCTTCCAGACCCGCTGCACGGAGGAGATGGACATTTTCTCCCGGAAGGTGTGGATCTCCTTCAGATCCGGTCCGAAGGACACGCAATCCAGCCCCGGCAGCTTGGCGGAGAACAGCCCACACTCCAGACCGGCATGGATGGCCTCCACCTTGGGTTCATAGCCGTACTGATCGGTGAACACCTCCACCATCAGATCCCGCAGCGGAGAATCCGGCAGATAGGCCCAGCCGGGGTACTCCCCACGGGTGGAGGTCTCTCCGCCCAGCTCCGCCGTCAGGCAGGCGATGCGCTGGAGCAGCATCTGCTTCTGGCTCTCCACGCTGCTGCGAACGCTGCTGGACAGATGCACCGCCGTCTCGCCGGTGGTGAGGATGCCCATGTTCAGGGAGGTCTGCACCAGACCGGGGATGTCGGCGCTCATGACCTGTACGCCGTTGGGGTGGCACACCAGCAGGCACACCGCCCGGCGGGTGGACACTGCGTCCATAGGCAGCATGGCCGTCTCGGCAGGCTCCACCGTTACCTCTACGTCGGGATCCGTCACCCGGTACTCCTCCCGCAGGGACTGTGTCATGCGGCGGCAGACCTCGGCGGTGACCTCGGCGTTGGCGGAAATCAGCGCCTGTGCGCCGGTGGGAATGGCGTTGTCCTTCAGACCGCCGCAGACCTCCACCAGCCGCAGCTCCGTCTCCTCCGCCACAGAGGCCAGCACACGGCCCATCAGCTGAACGCCGTTGCCCCGGCCCTTGTCGATCTCCGTGCCGGAGTGGCCGCCTACCAGCCCCTGAACGGTAATGCGCTGCACAGGAGCCGCAAAAACCTCCCGCCGCACCGGCAGCACGCAGTCCATCCGAGCGCCTCCGGCGCAGCTGACGGTGAACACGCCCTCGTCCTCAGAGTCAATGTTCAGCATCCGGCGTCCCTTCAGGCCGGACACGTCAATGCCCATGGCCCCGTCCATGCCCGTCTCCTCGTCCACGGTGATGACCGCCTCAATGGGAGGATGGGGCAGGCTCTCGTCGTCCAGCACCGCCAGCGCCATGGCCACGGCGATGCCGTCGTCGCCGCCCAGCGTGGTCCCCTTGGCATAGACAAAATCCCCGTCGATGGCCAGATCCAGCCCCTCACGGGTCATATCCTTGCCGCAGTCCGGCGCCTTCTCGCACACCATGTCCATGTGACCCTGCAAAATCACCGGCTCCGCCCCCTCATACCCGGCGGAGGCGTCCTTAAAGATGATGATGTTGTTCAGCGCATCCTGCTGATACCGCAGGCCTCTCTCCCTGGCAAACTCCGCCAGCCAGTCGCTGACGGCCTTGGTGTTGCCCGAACCGCGGGGAATAGCGCTCATCTGCTCAAAAAAGTGAAATACCCGTCCCGGCTCCAGATGCTCCAGAACTGCCATATACATCGCTCCTTTTTTCTGTATGGGATATCGCCTTTAGTATACCCCCTGCCGCCGGATTTGACAAGAGAAAAACTGCCGGGACTCTCCTCCCGGCAGCTTTCACGCTGAAGCATCCAATTTTTTTGCTGCGGGACTCCCGCAGGCGGCACGTCCCTGCGCCGCTTGGTCGGAGATCGCCCCTCGCCGCCTCTTATTCGTCGGCGTTGATGTGGTACAGCCCCGCCACATCCTCCAGCGCCACCGAGAAGGTCACGGCCTGCGCCTCGGTATGCGCCCCCGCTTGGGCCATGATGGCCTGCATCACGGTGTTCTTGTCGCCGGTAGGCACCACCATGAGGATGATCTCCCGCTCCTCGGCAATGGACATTCCAAAGAACTTCCCGGCATCCTCGGCGCCGGTGCTCTTGGCGTGCAGAATGGTGCCGCCGTGGGCTCCTGCGCTGCGAGCGGCTCCCATCACCGTGTCGGTGTAGCCCTGATTGGCAATGGCCACGATCAGCTGATACGCTGCATCCTTCATGCTCTCATCCTCCTTCACTTCCACATCCGGCTCCGCCTCCGGGTTGCCGGTGATCAAATAGTTCATGGCCATCCGCCCGCCGATGCTGCTCAAAGGCAGGCACATGGCAATGCCGGTGCCGGGATTGGTCAGATGCATGGTGGTGACCAACTCCTTCATCAGCACCTCCTTGCACGCCGGTGTCACCACCGACAGCATCACGGACTTCTCCGTGGCCTCCAGACCCAGATAGCTCAGCACCTCATCGCTGGCGGTCCCCCGGCCCAGCGCCGTAAACACCACCGGTGCGCCGAAGGCCCGGTAAAAATCCACAAATCGCTTGGAGCCAATCACCCGGTTGGTAATGGTGATCATCAAATACAGTCGCTTCATATGCCCTCCTATGCCAGCTCGATGATCTCCTCCACCTGCCCAACGGCCGGTACAGGAGTGCGCTTGCTGAGCTTTCGCTGATAGCTGACGCCCAGCAGCTGGATGGTCACCAGCGGCGTCATAGCCACCATGGCCACCACGCCGAAGGCGTCCGTCACCACATTGCCCCCCAGCGCATCGCAGGCCCCCATGGCAAAGGGCAGCAGGAACGTGGCCGTCATCGGACCGGAGGCCACGCCGCCGGAGTCGAAAGCGATGGAGGTAAAGATCTTCGGCACCACAAAGGACAGCGCCAGACTCAGCACATAGCCGGGGATCAAAAACCACATGATGGAGATACCCGTCAGCACCCGGATCATGGCCAGCGCCAGCGACACCGACACGCCGATGGAAAGTGCCGCATTCATGGCGCTGGCGGGAATGGCTCCGGCGGTGATCTCCTCCACCTGCCGGTTCAGCACATGGACCGCCGGTTCCGCCGACACGATGAAGTATCCGATGAGCATGGCAATGGGGATCAGCAGCCAGCTGTAGCTCTCATGGGCGGCGATGCTCTCCCCCAGGAAGCTGCCCACGGGCATGAAGCCCACGTTGACACCGGTAAGGAACAGCACCAGCCCGATGTAGGTGTACAGCAGGCCAAAGAGCATACTCATGACCTCCCGCCGGTGCATCCGCCGGGTGACCAGCTGGAACAGGACGAAAAACGCCAGAATGGGCGCCAGAGACAGGAAGATCTCCTTGAAATACTCCGGCAGCGCATGGGTATACGACCGGAACATCTCCGCCGTGTCCTTGGCATCCGGCACGCTCACCGGGGTATAGGTGCTGCCGTCGGGCTGATACAGCAGGCCCAGCAGCAATACCGTGATGATGGGGCCGATGGAACACAGGGCCACCAGACCGAAGCTGTCGCCCCCCGCCTCCCTGTCGTTACGCACGGCGCTGACGCCCACGCCCAGCGCCATGATAAAGGGTACCGTCATGGGGCCGGTGGTGACGCCGCCGGAGTCGAAGGCGACGGCCCAGAAGTCCGGGGACACGAAGCCCGCCAGCACGAACACGATGGCGTAAAAGCAGATCAGCAGATACGATAGCTGGATGGCAAACAAAATACGCAGCAGGGCGATCACCAGAAAAACCCCCACGCCCAGCGCCACGGACCAGATGATGACCCGATCCGGGATAGACGGCACCTGCCCTGCCAGCACCTGCAGATCCGGCTCCGCCACGGTAATGATGACGCCGATCAAAAAGCTGATGGCCACGATGACCCACACCTTTTTGGATCGGGTGATCTCCTTACCTACCGCCTCACCCAGTGGGATCATGGACATCTCCGAACCCAGAGTAAACAACCCCATGCCCACGATCAGCAGCAGACTCCCCAGCAAAAACGCCATCATGGCGTTGTTGGAGATAGGGGTAATGGTAAAGCACAGCACCAGCACAATGGCGGTGATGGGCAGCACCGAGGTCAGCGATTCCTTCAGGGGCTTGCGGAAAATGGTCAGCACCTCTCCGGCCTCCCGCCGCTTGCGCCGCAGGCGATCCTGCTGCGCCTGTACGCTCAATGGCTTACGAGACAAATATCTTCCTCCTTTTCCAATTTTCTCCTGACAAAACGAGAGCGCACCTGTCCGTACATTGGGCAGATGCGCCTCGCATCTCTACTTACAATATCATTTTATCATGAAAAGCCCCCTCAGGGCAAGGGATTTTCCGTAAAGAATCCGTGAACAAATGGCAAGGTTTACTCCTTGTCAGCATCTGCTGCATCCTGTTTCTTGGCTTTCTCCTCCCGTTCCTTGCGGATGTGATCCACCAGCAGCAGCACGCCCATCAGCAAGCAGGCAATGCCCAGCACCAGATAGATGGCGCCGCCCCGCTCCAGGATCCCCACCAGCGCAAACAGCACGCCGAGGATAAAGACGATGACCGTGATCTGCTGCCGCTTGCGCCGGTCCCGCTGGCGCTTGATCTCCTGGATCTGTTCGTCGGTGTATTCCGTGTACTTCATTCCTTCTTCTCCTTTTCCGTTATAGCTCCTCCCGTGGGCCGGGACGGTAGCTCTCCTCCATCAGCGCCAAGGTCAGCCCTCCGGCGGACAGCTCCGTCAGCCGCTCCTGCAAGGTCTCCCGCCTCTCCGACGGCAGAGATACCGTCAGCGTCACATCAGCGCCGTAGTCCATATCATCCAGAATACCGTCCGCAGCGGCGATCTCCAGCTTCACCCGCTCAAACAGCGGATAGGGGCAGCTGAGCTGCACACGGGCCCACAGACCCATGGTGGCCACGCCCGCCGCCGCCAAGGCGTCCCGTGCGCCCTTGGAGTAGGCACGGGTCAGCCCTCCGGCCCCCAGCAGGATACCGCCGAAATACCGGGTCACCACGCACACCGCTCCGGTGACGTTCTCCCGCTGGAATACGTTCAGCATGGGCTGTCCCGCCGTTCCCTGAGGCTCTCCGTCGTCGGAGTAGCGCACCAGATTCGGCCCCAGCAGATAGCACCAGCAGTTGTGCCGTGCGTCATAATACTTCTTCTTCGTCTCCTGGATCCGGGCTTGGGCCTCCTCCTCCGTCTCCACCCGCCACACGTGGCTGATGAACCGGGAGCGCTTCTCCACAAACTCGCTCTCCGCCTCCTGAAAGGGGATACGAAAGCCGTCAGCCATGGCGCACCTCCCACTCCTGCCTCGTAATGGCTTGGCACACGCCGGGGCGCTCCGTTCCGTCGGGCCACGGCGACGGCGGCGTGTCGCAGACGTGTCGGAAGCCGCACTTCTCCTGCACCCGCCGGGATCGTTCATTCCCCGGAAAATGGGCGCACCACACACGCTCCGCACCCATCTCCCGAAACTGCCGGCGCAGCATCGCCTCCACGGCCTCCGGGATCAGTCCCTGCCCCCAGTAGGGGCGGGCGATCCAGTAGCCGAGCTCCGGCTCCCCTCTCCCCTCCGGTATCTCCGTGGGAAATACGCCGATGGCGCCAATGGGGCCGCCGTCCCCGCCCTTTGGCACCACGGCAAAGGTTCCCTCCTTGGCCAGCACCGTCCGGATGATGTCCCGGCTGTTCTCCACAGAGGTGTGGGGCGACCATCCGGCGGCGGGGCCTACCTCCGGGTCGCTGGCCCAGCGGTACAGCGCCTCGGCATCGCTCTCCTGCCACGGCCGCAGCAGCAGCCGTTCCGTCTCCATCATTCCCAGTCCTCCTTCGGCTCCGTCCAGCCCTCGATATAGTCCTTCAGCTGGCCCAGCACCTTGGGGGGACACACCGCCGTCACATCAATGCTCTCCTGATAGGCCACATCCTCCACCTTGGCCTCCCGATAGAGGCTGTCCAGCATCCCCGCCTTGTCATAGGGCAGATGGATCACCACCCGGCGGGTACCCTTGTCCAGCCTCCGGTCGATGGCCTCCATCAGCGCCGGGATGCCCTCCCCGGTCTTGGCGGAGATGGACACGGCGTCCTCCTCGTGGCTCCGCTCCCCGGAGAAGGCCACGTCGCACTTATTGTATACCCGGATGCAGGGGATCTGATCCGCCTTCAGCTCGTGGATCAGGTCCTCCACAATGGCGGCCTGCTGCTGCCACTGGGGATTGGACACGTCGATGACGTGCAGCAGCAGGTCGGCGTACTCCAGCTCCTCCAGCGTGGCCTTGAAGGCCTCCACCAGCTGGTGGGGCAGCTTGCGGATAAAGCCCACGGTGTCGGAGATCACCACATCCAGCGTATCGCTGACGGTGAGCAGCCGTGTGGTGGTGTCCAGCGTATCAAACAGCCGGTTGTTGGCGGGGATACCCGCCCCGGTGATGGCGTTGAGCAGGGTGGATTTTCCGGCATTGGTGTAGCCCACGATGGCCACCACCGGGATCTCATTTTTCTGCCGCCGCTGGCGCTGGGTGCTGCGGACCCGCCGCACCTCCTCCAGCTCCGCCTTCAGCTTGTCGATCTTCCGGTGGATGTGGCGGCGGTCCGTCTCCAGCTGCGTCTCGCCGGGGCCCTTGGAGCCAATGGGACCCTTGCCGCTGGTGCCGGCCTGTCGCTCCAGATGAGTCCACATACCCACCAGCCTCGGCAGCAGATACTGGTACTGGGCCAGCTCCACCTGCAAGCACCCCTCCTTGGTCTTGGCCCGCTGGGCAAAGATGTCCAGGATCAGGCCGCTGCGGTCCAACACCTGTACCCCGGTCATCTCCGTCAGCACCCGGATCTGGGAGGGCGAGAGGTCGTTGTCGAAGATGACCATGGTGGCCTCTTCCTCCTGCACCATGCGCCGTACCTCCTCCACCTTGCCCTCTCCGATGAAGCTGTGGGGATCCGGCTTCTCCCTGCTCTGCAAAATGGTGCCGACGGCTTGCCCTCCGGCGGTCTCTACCAGAGCCGCCAGCTCCGCCAGACTCTCCTCGTCTGCGTTATCCTCCCGCAGCACCGGGGAGCGCAGCCCCACCAGCACCGCATAGTCTCTCTTATTTTCCCTGTTTTCTTCCAAAGTTCTGCGTTCCATGTGCATCCTCGCTTCCGGTTTTCACCTAATAATATAGTATACCCGGCGGCAAAAGTAAAGAACCCGCAGCCAAAAAGCTGCGGGTCCTGTAAAAAGTGTCTTTACTTGTCCAGACCGAAGCGCTTGTTGAACTTCGCCACACGTCCGCCGGTATCCACCAGCTTCTGCTTGCCGGTGAAGAAGGGGTGACACTTAGAGCAGACTTCTACGCGAATATCCTTCTTCGTAGAACCTGTCTCAATTACATTACCGCAGGCGCATTTGATAGTAGTCTGCTGATAATTGGGATGGATTCCTTCCTTCATTGCTCTGGTTCACCTCTTTCTGGTACAATAGTCCTCTTTCACAAAGGCAACTGTGATGATACCACATCTCATGGCAAAATGCAAGCACTTTTTGCAAATTTACAAATTTATTGTGGCGCCCGTGGAGAAAAAGTACAATACCTTGCGGCAGACCTTCTCCTCCATCACCCACTCCAGCGCCTGAGCATAGGCCTCCAGCTGGGGCCGGTACTCCTCCGCCCGCTGCGGCTCCTCGCCGGGAGCCAGACGGTCGGTCTTGAAGTCCACCACCACAAGCCCCTCCTCCGTGCGGAAGGCGCAGTCCACCACGCCCTGAAGCATCAGCTCCTCTCCCTCCGCCGCCGGGTCGTACAGCGCCGCCGGCATCAGCAGGGCAAAGCGATACTCCCGCCAGACCTGCCGGGCCTGCCGGATCTCCTGCGCCAGCGGCGTCGCCAGAAACGCCCGGATGCACTCCATGTCCACCGCCTCCGCCTGCTGGGGTGTCAGAAGCCGCCGATCCGTGAGCCGCTGCACCTGCTCCTCCGGGTCCGGGCCGCCCAGCTCCAGATACTGCATCACCAGATGCATGGCCGTCCCCCGCTCCGCAGCGGTGAGCCTGCGCTCCTGCTGCAAAAAGAGGGGCCTCTGGAAGTCCAGCCGCCGGGGCCGGGCGGATGCCGCCCCCTCTGCGATCTCCTCATCCAGCACCCTGCCCTTCAGCTGGGTAGCCGTCACCTTGGTAGGGATGGTGCAGGCCGCCGTGTGGCCATAGCGCAGCTCCATGGCGGAGAGATCATACCGTCGCTCCTGCACCGCAGCCTCCTCCGGGGCCGCAGCCGCAGGCCCACATTCAAACACCGGGTTCTCCCACAGCCGCACCTGCCAGCCGCCATCGGAGAGAGCCGGCTGCTCCGGCTCCATGTCCGCCCACTGCCGCAGCACCGCCGCCTCCGGCGTACACAGCAGCGGCAGCAGGATCCAGTCCCCCGGTGCCTTGGCGCTCCCCACGGCCTCCGGCGCCGCAGGACAGCCCGCCACACTGAGCAGGCCCCGGACCCGATTGCGTGCAAAGCGCATACAGTCCACGCAGATCAGCTTCTCCTTGGCACGGGTCATGGCCACATACAGGATCCGCATCTCCTCCGCCAGACTCTCCCGTGACAGGGCCAGCTGAATGGCCTGCTTGGAGACGGTATCGTACCGGATGCGCCGCTGCCGATCCACCCGCTCCGTCCCCAGTCCCAGCCGGGGATGCACCAGCACGGGCCGCTGGAAATCGTCCCGGTTGAAGCCCTTCTGCAGATCCGCCAGGATCACCACCGGGAACTCCAGTCCCTTGGACTTGTGAATGGTCATCAGCTGTACGCCGCCGCTCTCCTGCCTTGCGCTGATATCCGGCAGGTCGCCGCTCTCCATCAAGTCATGCAGATAGCTGACAAAATCGAACAGGTTCCCCCGTCCCGCAGCCGCCAGCTGCCCGGCGTAGGCGTACAGCGCCAGCAGATTGCTGCGCCGCTGCGCACCACCCTCCATGGCCCCGAACACCGCCAGTGCCTGCCAGTCCGTATACAGCTTCCACAGCAGCCGGTCCGCCGTCAGTTCCCCGGCCGCCGCCCGCAGCTGCGCCAGCCGCTCCAGAAGGGCACGGCTATCCTCGCCGTCGTCGGCACACAGAGCGCCGTAGTAGTCTCCCCCCGGATGCCCGCCCCGGATCTGGGCCAGCCGATCCGGCGAAAAGCCCAGCAGCGGCGACCGCAGCACCGCCAGCAGCGGCACATCCTGCCGTGGATTGTCCACAATCTGCAAAAACGACACCATCACGGCGATCTCCATGGTCTCGAAGAAGGACTGCTCCTCCCCACCGGCGCAGGGGATATCCTCCCGCTGCAGGGCCGCCGTGAAGGCCTTCCGCCTTGCCGCTGGAGAGCGCATCAGGATCACGATATCCTCCGGTCGGACAGGCCGCTGCTGCCCGTCCTCCCCCTGCACGGGGAAGCCCTCGTCCAGCAGCTGCCGGATGCGATGGGCCACGAACCGGGCCTCCACCTCCGTCCGGTCGAAGCGTTCCTCCTCGCTGTCCGCCACGCTGATCAGATGGAACTCCGTATCCGTGTCGCTGCGCTCCGGATAACCCGTGGCCCCGTAGTTCAGTTGTTCCTCCGGCCCGTAGTCCATCTCTCCCATCTGCCGGGACATGATGCTGCCAAACACAAAGTTGGCAGCCGAAAGCACCTGCCGCCGGGAGCGGAAGTTCTGGCTCAGCAGCACCTTTCGTGGCTGCCCCTCCTCTGCCTCCTCTGCCGGTCGGTAGGCCAGATATTTCTCCAGAAAAATGGTGGGGTCCGCCAGCCGGAACCGATAGATGCTCTGCTTCACATCCCCCACGGTGAACAGGTTCTGCCCATCCCGTGAAATGGCCCGGAAGATGCAGTTCTGCACCTCATTGGTGTCCTGATACTCGTCCACCATGATCTCCCGGTATCGCCCGGACAGCTGCCGCCCCAGCGGCGTCGGCGCACCGTCGTCACCCTGCAAAAGTCGGATGGCATAGTGTTCCTGATCGCTGAAATCCATGCAGTTGCGCCGCACCTTCTCCGCCTGATAGGCGGCGGTGAAATCCTCCGTCAGCTGCACCAGCGCCAGCATGGCCGGGGCCATGGCCTCCAGATCCTCCAGCTGCTCGCTCTCGCTGACCGCCAGCAGCGCACCGATCTCATCCAGCTCGTCCTTGCACCGCTTGCGTACCGCCTGCGCCTGCTCCTTGGCCCCGTCGCAGCCCTTGACGACGCCCATCCGCCGGAAGGCGGGCTTCAGCCGGGCCATGGCGTCCCAGCCCTCCTGCGCCGCCGTCTCATAGCCCTGCAGCTGCTCCGCCATCTCCAGAAACCGGTCGCCGTAGCCCCGGTACAGATCCGGATACTGCTCCATCCACGCCGCCGTCTCCGTCAGCTTCCCCGCCCAGAACCGGGTCCGCCGCAGGATGCTGTCCGTCAGCACCTCCCGGTAAGGCCCCACGGACTCCGGCACCTGCTGCCACTGCTCCCGCAGCCGCTCCAGCCACCGCATGGGGTAGGCGTGGCTCTGGATCTTCCCGTGGATGTCCAGCACCAGCCGCTCCAGCGCCCGGTCGTCCCGCCCGGCGCCCAGCGTCTCCGCCAGCTGTTGGGCCTGAGTATCCCCCCGGCCGATGCGCTGGTAAAACTCCTCCAATACCTGCTCCAGCACCTGCATCCGCAGCAGCTCCGCCTCCTGCTGATCCAGCACCCGGAAATCCGGGGTCAGGCTTCGCTGCCCCTCCGGCGGCAGCAGGTGGATGTTCTCCCGCAGCAGGCTCCCGCAAAAGGCGTCCACCGTTTTGATGTCCGCCTGATACACCCGCATCATCTGGCGGCGAAGGTGCATATTCTCCGGCTGCCGGGCCACTCTCTGGCTCAGTTCTGCGGCGATCCTGCCCCGCAGCTCCGCCGCCGCCGCCTTGGTAAAGGTGATGATGAGGAAGTCGTCGATGCGGCAGCGCTCCCGTTCCATATAGCCGAACAGCCGCTCCACCAGCACCTTGGTCTTGCCGGAGCCGGCGGCGGCGGACACCAGCAGGCTGCCGCCCCGGTCCTCCATGGCCCGCCGCTGCTCCGGCGTGGGCTCAAAACTCCCCATGACGTCCCTCCTCTCCCGTCTCATGCGCTACAAATTCCCAGAACTCGTCGGCCTTCACCCGTTTCAGCGGCCGCAGCCGGTCGCCGGCCTGCCCGTCCTGGAAGTGACAGGCCGATGCAAAATCGCAGTAGGTGCAGGCACTCTCCTGCGGCCCCCGCCAGCAGGGGTCTGCATCGATGTTCCCCTGCCGCAGCTCACGGATGATCTGGTGCAGCAGCTTCTCCACATACTGCCCCAGCCGCCCCAGCTGCGCCGCCGTAGCCACGCCGCCGCTGATGCCGCCGTCCTTGCTCACCTGAATGGGCAGGAAGTACGGCGCCTCCAGCGCACTGTGCTCCATGGCCCGCAGCACCTCCGGATCCCCCAGCACCATGCCGTCCCGCCGCAGTTCCCGGTCCATGGCCCTGCGGAGGGCCTCCGGTGTGATGTCCCGGTCGGCCTTCAGGATCAGATCTCGTGCCGGGTGGTACAGCACCCCCGCCGGAACGATGGGGTATCCGAAGCAGGACTGCCCTTCCTTCTCCAGCGTGAACAGATACAGCAGCATCTGGATCCCCAGCCCGTACCGCACATCCGACAGGTCAAAGGACTTGCGCCCCGTCTTATAGTCCACCACCCGCAAATACAGCTTCCCGTCGTGGAGCCAGCCGTCCACCCGGTCCACTTTTCCGCTGACGGAGAGGGTGGCGTCCCCCTCCTGAATGGTGATGGCCGGCAGTGTGCCGTCCCGTCCGCCGAAGCCCAGCTCAAAGGCCACGGGCTTGAAATCCGATTCCGCCAGCTCCTCCGCCATGCGGTCCACGATGTCCTCCGCCGTGGTGCGCAGCCGCCCGAACAGATAGCGGAACCGGGCGCTCTTTTCCTCGTAACCCGGTATCTCGTCCCGGATGTAAAGGTCAATGTATTTACGGACCATAGCGTGCAGCTGCGGCGTTTTCACCGCCGCCCAGCCGCCGCTGCCTGCCACCTCACGGGCGGTGTTCTCCAGCAGATAGTGCAGAAACGTCCCGATCTCCGGGGCCTCGAAGCCCGCCGGACGCCGCTCCTTGGCCCGCAGGCCGTACTGCATAAAGTAGCCGAAGTGGCACTGCCGCACCCGGTCCATCCGGGATGCGGACATCCCCATCCGGGTGCCGTACAGGGACTGCACCGCCGCTGGGGACAGCCGTCCCCGGCGCAGCTGTCTGGCCCGCTCCATGGCCGCCAGCGTCCCGGCGTACTCCTCTCTCCCGGCAAAGTACCGCCACAGGGAGCCGCCCATCTCCTGACCGGCCTCCTCCAGCGCCACCGCCGGGGTCAGCAGACGCACCGTCTCCCGCTCCGGCATCAAGCCCGGAAACAACCGCTCCAGCCGCCGCACCACAAAGGAGGGCCGCAGCTGTCCGCCGTTGTGATCCGTCACCGGATAGCTCACCGTCAGATGCTCCGACGGCTGGGCCAGACAGGCATAGATGTTCTGTAATTCGTTGTCCAGCGGGTCAAAGGCCGCATCCGACAGCAGAATGTCCCGCTGCTGCAAAACCTCCCGCTCCTCCGGCTCCAGCAGGCCGTGGCCCGACGGCGGCTGGGGCAGCACATGGTCGTTGGCCCCCAGCAGAAACAGCCGCTTCACCGAGTGCCGGTCGTTGCGGGTCAGTTCGCTGACCTTCACCTGATCCAGCGTCGCCGGGATGGTCCCCACGCTGTACTGGGTCAGCACCAGCCGCAAAAGCCGGGCAAATTCCTCGCCGGAGAGCTCCATCTCCCCCAGGATCTCCGCCATCTGATCCAGTACGCCGCACAGGATCCTCCACAGCTGGCTGTATTCCTCCGCCAGCTGGGCCTGTCCCTGCCGCAGCAGCTCCTCTGCCGTCTCCTTCAGGCGCTGCGGCACGCCGGACTCCTCGGCAAATATGTAAAGCATCTCCGCTTTATCCCTGGCCTTCGGCCTATCCTTCAGGCCATCGCTCAGGGGCAGCAGCGTAGAGCGCACCTTCTGCCTTATGCGGTTGACCTCCGCCAGCCGCTGCTGCCGCTCCGGGGTCATCTCCTGCCCGTAGCCGTCGGGGTTTGCCGTCCACTCCGTGTCCCGCAGCCACATATTCCCCCGGATGCTCCACAGGATCACATAGTTCTCCAGCAGGTCGCATTCCTCCGCCGTGATGCCCGCCATCCCCGTCTTGAGATAGCGGAACATATCCTCCCGCCGGAAGCCGCCGGTAACGGCATCCACCGCCCCCAGCAGCATGGTCAGGGGCGGCTTTGCCAGAATATCGCTGCGACGGCTGATGTACGCCGGGATGCCATCCCGCTGAAAAACGCTCTCGATGACCGGGCCGTATACCTCCATGCTCCGGGCGGTAACGGCAATGTCCCGCCAGCGGCAGGCCCCGGAGGCCACCAGCTTCCGGATCTGCGCCGCCGTCCGCTCCACCTCGCCGTATACCGTGCCGCACTCCCACAGCGCCACCTGCTGCCGGCAGTCGTCCCCCTCATAGGGCATATCCTCCCCCAGCAGGTGCTTCTCCAGATGGGCCAGCGGCCCCTTCCCGGAGCCGGTGAGCCACACGATCTCGCACTCCGTCCCCAGCTGCCGGGCCATCCGCTCCAGCCGCTGCCGCTGACGCAGGGCATTCTGAAACAGCGTCCCCTCCGCCCGGTCGCCCAGCAGCGTCACCGTCACGCTCTCCGCCTGACGCATCACCTGCTCCAGCACGCTCTCCTCCAGCTTGTTCAGATAGGAGAACCCGTCCAGATACACGTCCTTGCCCCGGAGATAGTCGCTCTCCGCCAGCCGGTCCCGCAGCTTCTGGAGCCGGGACCGGGCGTCCACGCCCTCGGCATGGAGCTTCCCGTCATAGGCGGCATACAGCAGCGCCAGATCCCGGAGCTTATCGCCCATGGCGCCCTCCATATCCTCCACCTGCTGCCACAGGGCCTGGGGCGTGATCTCGTAGGCGTAGAACTCCTCCGTCAGATCCGTCAGCTGCCGCAGAAACGCCGCCCGCTGGGAGGGCCGTCCGAACACCTTCAGCCGGCTGTGCAGTTCCTGCAGCGCCAGCCGCATGGTCAGCAGCTTACCGCCGCCGTCCAGCGTAAACTCCGCCAGACCGCCGGTCCGGGCCAGCACCCGGCTGCCGAGGCTCTGGAAGCTCAGCACCTCCGCATCACGGGAGGCCGTAGGCCCCAGCGCCCGGCACAGATCCACCTCCGCCTCATGGGAGATATGCTCCGGCACCAGCAGCACCTGCGGCCTCTGGCTGCGCTGCCGGGCCATGGTCTCCAGCACCCGGCGGGACTTTCCGGCCCCCGCCCGTCCGATCCATATGGAAAGCATGGCTTCCCTCCTTCACCTTATTCCGTCACGCCGGGGATATCCCCCACGCCGTCCAGCACCAGCCGGGGCCGGTACGGGAACTTCTTGATGTCCGCCCGGCCGGTGATGCCCGACAGCACCAGCACCGTATCAAGACCCGACTCGATGCCCGCCACCATGTCCGTATCCATCCGGTCGCCGATCATGACCGCCTCCTCGGAGTGTACCCCAAGGATCCGCAGGCCCGTCCGCATCATCAGGGGATTGGGCTTGCCCACAAAGTAGGCGTTCTGACCGGTGGCCATCTCGATGGGTGCGATCATGGCCCGGCAGGCGGGGATGATGCCGTCCTCGGCAGGCCCCGTCAGATCGCTGTTGGTGCCGATGAGCTTGGCCCCCTTCAGCACCAGCCGAACCGCCTTGAGGATGTTCTCATAGTTATACGTATTGCCCTCGCCGATGATGACGTAGTCCGGGTCCACATCGTTCATGGTGATGCCCTCGTCGTGGAGAGCCATAATCAGTCCCGCCCCGCCGATGACGTAGGCGCTGCATCCCGGTGCCTGACTGCTGATAAACCGGGCCGTGGCCAGTGCGCTGGTATAAAAGTGGCTCTCGTCCACATCCAGCCCCATGCGGTGCAGCTTCTGCTGCAGCTCCTTAGGGGACCGCTCGGAGGAGTTGGTGAGGAACAGAAAATTCTTCTGCTCCCGATACAGCCACTCCACAAACTCCTTCACCCCCGGCAGCAGACGGTTCCCGTGATAGATCACACCGTCCATGTCGCAGATAAAGCCCTTCTTCTTTCTCAGTTCCTCCATGGATCATGCTCCTTTCTGAATTGGCCTTTTTCAACACTTATATTATACCTTGCCGTAGGACATAATCCAAGCACGCTTTTGTAAAATCCTCTGTTTTCCCAAATTTTTTCAGCATTTTTTTGCAGAAGTACACTTTTTGCTTGCTTTTCCCTGAAAATCGGGTACAATATGAGGGCGTCTGCTCTCCGGCAGACAAAAAATCGACTTTTGGAGGAACCTATGAAAAAAATCGTATCTCTGGCGCTGGCCGTGCTGCTGGTGCTCTCTCTGGCTGCCTGCGGCAGCAAGAACAGCGGCACCGGCGACGTGTCCGATGCCCTGACCCTGCTGAACACCGTCTGGGCCACCTATAGCGAGGAGGAAAAGTTCCCCGTCACCGGCGGCGACTATGACCACCCCGTGGACGACGCTCCCGGTGCCTTCGACATCTCCAACGCCGACAACATGGACTATATGCTGGGCTTCCCCGGCCCCTCCGTGGCCAATCTGGTGGACGCAGCGTCCCTGATGCACATGATGAACGCCAACACCTTCACCTGCGGCGCCTACCACCTCAGCGATGACGTCAGCGCCGCTGACGTGGCCTCCTCCCTGCGGGATAATATCATGAACCGCCAGTGGATGTGCGGCTTCCCCGACAAGCTGGTGGTCATCACCATGGGCCAGTTCGTAGTCTCCGTCTACGGTGCCGAGGATCTGGTGGATACCTTCCGGGATAAGCTCCAGAACTGCTTCTCCTCCGCCGCTGTAGTCTACGACGAGCCCATCGCCTGATGCTCTTTTCCAGTATTCCCTTTCTTTTTTACTTCCTGCCGCCGGTGCTGCTGCTCTACTTCCTGACGCCGGACCGCTGGAAGAATCTGACGCTGCTGCTGAGCAGCCTCGTGTTCTACGGCTGGGGCGAGCCACGCTTCCTGCTGTTCATGCTGGCCTCCATCGCGCAGGGCTACGCCTTTGGGCGGCTCATGGAGCGGTATCCCCGTCATAAGCGGCTCTTTCTCGCCCTCTCGGCAGTGCTGAGTCTGGGGCTTCTGGGCTATTGCAAATACGCCGGCTTTTTCCTCCGCACCTTGGGTGCGCTGACGGGCCTTTCCCTGCCGGCTCTGCAGATCGCCCTGCCCATCGGCATCAGCTTCTATACCTTTCAGGTGCTCAGCTACGTCATCGATGTCTACCGTGGCACGGTGCCGCCCCAGCGGAACCTGCTGCAGCTGGCCACCTATGTGGCCATGTTCCCCCAGCTCATCGCCGGGCCCATCGTCCGCTATGCAGACATTGCCCCGGAGCTGACCCGCCGCCGCCACACGCTGGCGGACGCTGCCGCCGGAGCACGGCGCTTCGTGGTGGGGCTTGGGAAAAAGGTCCTGATCGCCAACGTGCTGTATGAGTTGATGTCCGCCTTTTTGCAGTCCACCCAGCCCTCGGTGCTGTTTACATGGCTCTACGCTGTGGCCTGCGCCCTGCAAATTTACTTCGACTTCTCCGGCTACAGCGATATGGCCGTGGGCCTCGGCCAGATCTTTGGCTTTCATTTCCCGGAAAACTTCCGCTACCCCTTCCTCTCCGGCAGCGTCACGGAGTTCTGGCGGCGCTGGCATATCAGTTTGGGCAGCTGGTTCCGGGACTACGTCTATATCCCGCTGGGGGGCAGCCGCTGCTCCCGCAGCCGGTGGCTGCTGAACGTGTTCCTTGTTTGGGGCCTGACGGGCCTGTGGCACGGGGCGGCGTGGAATTTCGTGCTGTGGGGCCTGTTTTTCGCCGTCCTGCTGGCGGCGGAAAAGCTGTGGTACGGCCACGGGCTGGAAAAGACCCGGCTCTTAAAGCACCTGTATATGCTCCCCCTGCTGGCGGTGAGTTTCGTGCTCTTCAATGCCGCCGACCTCCCCGCCGCCGGTCAGCAGATCGCCGCCCTCTTTGGCTTCGGCGGCCTGCCCGCCGCCGGAGTGGAGAGCCTTTACTACCTCCGCAGCTACGCCGTCGTATTGGTCATCGCCTTGCTGGGGGCCACCCCCCTGCCCGCCAAGGCGGTGCAGCGCCTTCGGGACACCTCTGCCGGCAGCGCCGTGCTGTCCGTTGCGGAGCCTGTGGCGCTGGTACTGCTGCTGGCGCTCTGTACGGCGTATCTGGTGGACGGCTCCTTCAATCCCTTCCTGTATTTTCGGTTTTAAGGAGGGCTGACCATGAACGAAAAACGCACTGCCTTGCTGACGGTATGCCTGCTGGGGGCCTTTCTGCTGACCTTCTCCCTCTGGGCGTACCTGAAGCCCGACGACGCCTTTTCCCAGAGTGAGCGCCGCAAGCTGACCCAGAAGCCAAGCTGTACAGTAAAAAGCATTTACAGCGGGCGCTATATGTCGGATTTCGAGACATACGCCCCGGATCAATTCCCCTTGCGGGAGCAGTTCCGGACCCTGAGATCCCTGACCAGTCTCTATCTACTGCGCCAGCGGGACACCAACGGCGTATATCTGGCGGAGGGCTATGTCTCCCGTCTGGAGTACCCCATGCAGGAGGACTCCATCGCCCACGCCGCCCGGCGCTTTGACTACCTGTACGACACCTATCTCTCCGGCACGAACTGCCGGCTGTATCTGTCGGTGATCCCGGACAAGAATGCCTTTCTGGCCTCCTCCCACGGTTATCCGGCGCTGGACTACGGGGCCTTCACCCAAAGCCTGCGGGAAAAGGCCCCCTACCTCACCTATCTGCCGATAGGCGATCTGCTGTCGCTGGAGGACTACTACCGCACCGACCTCCACTGGCGGCAGGAGCAGCTGACGGACGTGGCTGCCCGCCTGCTGGAGGGGATGGGGGCCGAAGCCCCCGGCACCTTCCGAGAGGAGACTCTGCCCACCCCCTACTACGGCGTGTACTACGGCTACGCTGCCCTGCCCATGGAGCCGGACACCATCCGCTATCTCACCAATGACACCTTGGAGAGCTGCACCGTCTACCACTACGAGACCGGCCAGACCACCGGCATCTACGATGGGGAGAAGGGCGCCGGGCGGGACCCCTACGAGTGGTTCCTCTCCGGCTCCGAGTCCCTGCTGACGGTGGAAAATCCCCACGCTGCCACGGACCGGGAGCTTGTGATCTTCCGTGATTCCTTCGCCAGCAGTCTGGCCCCCCTTCTGATGGAGCAGTATGCCAGAATCACGCTGGTGGACATCCGATACCTTTCCAGCACGATCCTTGGAAAGTATCTTACCTTTACAGATCAGGATGTACTGTTTCTGTACAGTGTCCCCGTTTTGAACCACAGCGACACCCTGAAATGACCCCGTCATCCCTGACGTGGCCGCAGCGTTTCCCCTGTCTGGCAGCGGTACTCTTGACCCCTTGCTGACCCCGACGCATCCACAGTATGGCTGGCAGCGGTATATCTGACCGCCTTCATCCCTGCAAACATCACGCATCCGCAGTATGGCCCTCCCCGGCAAACGCCGGGGAGGGCCATGTCAGCGTGTCGAAAAAGTCTTTTCGCCACGACGAGACATCTTTCAGAGCTTCAAAAAGCTCTGAAAAATGGGGATCATCATCGTGCAGGACACCCTTCCCGGGTTTCCCGCACACACCCTTCCGCCCCGTTGACGAAAGGTTTCCGCTCTTTTGACAGGCTCACATGACCCTCCCCGGTGTTTACCGGAGAGGGTCATGTATCGTATATCTTAAAGCTGCATAGCTTCACCACTCCATGCGGAATCTCCATCTCTCCGACCTTCCTCCGCGGTCAGTGCTTTCCCAGCCACTGGCGCAGGCCCTCCCAAAGCTCCACCGCCCGGAACCGCAGGACGTAGCCGCCGTCCTCCTCGGTGATGAGGGACAGATCCTCCTCCCCCAAGCCGCCGGAGACGGCCGTCTCCTGAAAGTCGCAGGCGGCAGTGGTACACAGGGGTGGGAACACCACACACCACCAGTTTTTCCCGGCTCCCTCCCCGATGACCACCCGCAGAGCCAGATACTCCCCGGAGGGTAATGCAAAGCCGTCATACTCCCGTGTAGGAAACTCCGTCTCCTCCAACCCGGCGCTGACGGTGTATCGGCTGCCCTGAGCGGCGATCTCCTCCGCCGCCGTCTGCTGCAGCCGGGGCAGCGCCTCGGCGAGACGCTTCCGGGCCTCCTCCATGTCTCCCGACTGGCGCAGGATGTCCTCCGTCAGCACCAGCACCCGATCCCGCACCCGCAGCTTCAGCGCCTGATCCGCCTCGCTGTCGGAATTGGCAATGACGTGGAGCCGGATGACCTTCTGCTCCAGCGCATCCTGCCGCTGGAGGGTGCAGGCCCCCCACAGCAAAGCCGCCGCCACTGCCAGCAGCAGCGCCGCCTCCCATGTATGTAATTTATTTCCAGTTTTCTTCCGCATAGGAAACACCTCTCCGTGTCGTTGATTCTTGCACGGAAGGATGAAAGCACCGTCCCATGCAGCTTATCTGCATTGTGGACGGTGCTTTTGCGTTTTATACCGGTACGGAAAAATTTTGGGCGATCACAGGACAAAGCCGGGACAAAATCACGGCCTCTTTTTTCTTCCTTTTTGTCCTCTGGACGTCCGATAAATGTCCAGAAAAATGTCCAGAAAAATGTCCGGAAAATGCCTGAAAAAATATCGGGCCGTCGACGGGCAAATTAGCCCCGCCCCACACAGCGGACAAAGGGGACCTCGGTCATAGCCGCTGCGGATGACCGGGCAGCTTCCTCCTGAGAAAAAAAACCCACCACGGCGGAACCGGAGCCACTCATGCAGGCCGTCCCCGCCCCCAAGGTCAGAAGTCTGTCCCGGATGGCAAAAATCTCACTCCCCGGCGGCAGCACCTGTTCAAAGACATTGCCGATCTGGGAGAAGATCTCCGCCAGATCCCGGCGCTGTAAGGCATCCATCATCCGGCGGGTGTCCGGGTGGACCGCCATCCCCGCCTCATCCAGTCGCCGGTACATCTCCGCCGTGGAGAAGGATACCTGCGGCTTGCACACAACGAACCAGCACTCCGGCAGCGCCCGCAGCGACAGCAGCTGCTCTCCCTTCCCCTGCACCAGCACCGTGCCGCCCCGGACACAGTAGGGGACGTCGCTGCCCAACTCCATGCCCATGCGTTCCAGCGCCTCCATGGGCAGCTCCGGGGCGTACAGCTTCCGCAGGCCACGCAGCACAGCGGCAGCGTCGCTGCTGCCGCCGCCCAACCCCGCCTGAGAGGGGATACTCTTTTCCAAGGTAATATGCAGGCCATCGCAGGCCACGCCTGTGGTGCGAAAGAACACCTCCGCCGCCCGCCACGCCAGATTGCTCCCGTCGGCGGGGATCGCCGCATCGTCGCAGGTCAGGGAGATGCCCTCCCCTGTGCCGCTCTCCATCGTCACCGTATCGTACAGCGCCACGCTCTGCATCACCGAGACTACCTCGTGATAGCCGTCGGGGCGTCTGGCCCCCACATCCAGCGTCAGGTTCACCTTAGCGGGCGCCAATTCTTGCCGCTTCATGCCGCTCCCTCACTCTCCTTGTTCTCCCGAGGATTATATCACAGGTCATGCGGAAATTCCATAGTGAGAAGGAAATTCGTGAAAAATGGTCAAGACTCCGATCCAAAAGGGTCGGAGTCTTGTGGTATGACCGTCGAAATGCCGGGCCTTTCTTAAAAGTCTTCGCCTTTCCCGCTTCCGGAGGTGAGGGCATTCCCCTTATGGTTCCCCGCTTTTTGTGGGATGGCGCACACATTGCCGCCCTTCGGCAACGGGCAGATCGGTGTCGCTGCGCTTCAGGACGCTGGCTCCCAGTTTACGGTATTTCGCTCTCTGAGAGATCAGACCAGTACGACCCGGTGGAACACCTTCTTACCCTTGCGGATGATGACGCCGTCGCCGGTGAACTGCTCACAGCCCAAGGTCTCGTCAATGGATTCCACCTTCCGGTCGTTGACGCTGACGCCGCCCTGCTGTACCAGACGGCGGGCCTCACCCTTGCTGGCGCACAGGCCGCAGCGGACCATCAGATTCAGAATATTGATCTGGCCGCCGCCCAGATCATCGTTGGTCAGCTCCGTGGTGGGCATATGGGCGGCGTCGCCGGCACCGGAGAACAGGGCCTTGGAGGCCTGTCGGGCCTTGTCGGCCTCCTCGTCGCCGTGGACCAGCTTCGTCAGCTCATAGGCCAGAATGTCCTTGGCCTCGTTGAGCTTTGCACCCTCCCAGCCGGCCATCTCGTCGATCTGCTCCAGAGGCAGGAAGGTCAGCATCCGGATGCACTTGAGCACATCGGCATCCGCCACGTTGCGCCAGTACTGATAGAACTCGAAGGGACTGGTCTTGTTGGGATCCAGCCACACGGCGTTGCCGGCGGTCTTGCCCATCTTGTTGCCCTGAGAGTCCGTCAGCAGGGTGATGGTCATGGCGTGGGCATCCTTGCCCAGCTTGCGGCGGATCAGCTCCGTGCCGCCCAGCATATTGCTCCATTGGTCGTTGCCGCCGAACTGCATATTGCAGCCGTTGTGCTGGAACATATAGTAGAAATCGTAGCTCTGCATGATCATGTAGTTGAACTCCAGGAAGCTCAGGCCCTTCTCCATGCGCTGCTTATAGCACTCGGCCCGCAGCATATTGTTGACGGAGAAGCAGGCGCCCACCTCACGCAGCAGATCCACGTAATTCAGCTTCAGCAGCCAGTCGGCGTTGTTGAGCATGACGGCCTTGCCCTCACCGAACTCGATAAAGCGCTCCATCTGGCGCTTGAAGCACTCGGCGTTGTGGTCGATATCCTCCTTGGTGAGCATCTTCCGCATATCGGTGCGGCCGGAGGGGTCACCGATCATGGTGGTGCCGCCGCCGATGAGTGCGATGGGCTTGTTGCCCGCCATCTGCAGGCGCTTCATCAGGGTCAGGGCCATGAAATGACCCGCCGTCAGAGAGTCCGCCGTGCAGTCAAAGCCGATGTAAAAGGTAGCCTTGCCGTTGTTGATCATTTCACGGATCTCTTCCTCGTTGGTGACCTGTGCGATCAGGCCACGGGCCACCAGCTCTTCATAAATTCCCATAGTTGTTCTTTCCTTTCTCCTTTATGTGGGATGTGATCGGGCGCAGGGGGAAAAGAAAACGCCCCCTGTCCGCAGACAGAGGGCGATGTATCATCGCTGTACCACCTCAGCTTCGCCGCTCCCTCACGGAAGGCGGCCTCATGGAGTGCCATCACACTCCGCCGCTGTAACGGGCGGACCCGACCGTGCCTACTGGCCCCTGAAGGGCGTTGGGACGGCTGCTCCGGGATGTATTCGCAGCGGCGCTCCTCTCCTCTTTTCACCGGACAGAGGCTCTCTTTGCAGGTGCAGGCGCTGCTACTTGTTCCCCTCCTTGCAGTAGCTTTTGTAGTTGCTGTGAGGACATTATAGGGGGTATCGGCGGGTTTGTCAAGCCCTATTCCAGCGTACGCTTGAAATCCTCCGCCGCAGACAGCAGCTCCTCCGCCCCCTCCAGCATGGTGGGAGTGATGTGGGCGCCGCCGGTGAGACGGGCCAGCTCCTGCCGCCGCTGGGCCCGATCCAGCCGCCGCACATGGGTAAAGGTGCGGCCGTCGGTGACGCCCTTCTCCACGGAGAAATGGGTATCGGCCATGGCGGCCAGCTGGGGCAGATGGGTGACGCACAGCACCTGCTTGGTGCGGCTGATGCGGGCCATCTTCTCCGCCACCTTCTGAGCGGCCCGGCCGGAGACGCCGGTATCCACCTCGTCAAAGACCATGGTGCCTACCCGGTCCTGCTCCGACAGAACGTTCTTCATGGCCAGCATGATGCGGGCCAGCTCACCGCCGGAGGCGATCTTCTGGATGGGGCGCAGCTCCTCGCCCACGTTGGCAGACATAAGGAAGCGCACGGCGTCCATACCGGACTCCGACAGGGGCTGGGGCTGGAAGTCGATGGCGAAGCGGATGCGGCCCATATCCAGTTGGAGCAGCTCCGTGAGGATCTGCTCCTCCAGCCGCTCGGCCGCCTGATGGCGGGCCTTGGAAAGCTCCTCCGCCGCAGACTGGGCAGCAGACAGGGCCTTCTTCTCCAGCTGCTGCAGGTGCAGCAGGGTGTCGCCGGCGTCCTCGATGGCGTCCAGCTCCTTGGTGCTGCGGTCCAGATAGGCCAGCATACTCTCTACATCCGGGCCATACTTCTTTTTCAGCCGGTACAGCTGATCCAGACGGCCCTCCACCTCGTCCAGCTCCTGCGGGGAGAAGTCGAAGGCGTCCCGCTTGTCCTGCACGGTGTAGGCCAGATCGTAAACCTCGCTGTACACCGCCTCCAGCCGCTGGTACAGCTCCTCGAAGCTGTCGTCCAGACGGCGGATGGGCTCCAGAGCGCTCTGGGCCTGCCGCAGCAGGGCCAGTGCGCCGCTGGTGCTGTCGTCGCCGCTGAGGCAGAAATCTGCCTCGGAGACGGCGGACATGAATTTTTCGCCGTTGCGCAGCAGGTTGCGGCGGGAGGTCAGCTCCTCCTCCTCGCCGGGCCTCAGCTTGGCCCGCTGAAGCTCCTGGATCTGGTAGCGCAGAGTATCCATGCGGCGGGCCTTCTCCGCCTCGTCCATTTGCAGGGCGTGCATCTGGCGACGGATATCCGTCAGCTTGGCGTATTTCTCCCGATAGGCGGTCAGCAGCGGCTCGGTGCGGCCGAAGCTGTCCAGATACAGCAGGTGCTGCTCCTCGTCCAGCAGCTGCTGGCCGTCGTGCTGACCGTGGATGTTCAGCAGGCGGCTGCCCAAGGTGCGCAGCTGCGTCACCGTGACGGGGCGGCTGCCCACCCGGCAGACGTTTTTACCGTCGGCGTGGATCTCCCGCTGCAGCAGCAGCTCCTCATCCCATGTGATGCCCAAGTCCTCCCCTACCTCCGGCGGGATGCCGGTGAAGCAGGCGCTGACGTAGGCCTTGTCGGCCCCGGTGCGGATCAGGTCGCGGGAGGTGCGCTGACCCAGCACGGCGCTCAGCGAGTCAATGACGATGGATTTACCGGCGCCGGTCTCGCCGGTGAGGGCGTTGAAGCCCGGCTCAAAGGTGATATCCGCCCGGTCGATGATGGCGATATTTTCGATATGGAGCAATTCCAGCATCTGTCATCCCTCCGTACAGGCGCTGTTTCAGCGCAGCATCTCCTTGATCTCGTCGGCAAACTCCGCCGCTGCGGCGTTATCACGCAGCACCAGCAGAACGGTGTCGTCCCCCGCCAGAGATCCCACCAGATAGGGAACCTCCATGCCGTCCAGCGCTGCGGCGGCGCCGTTGGCCAGACCCGGCATGGTCTTGATGACCACCAGGTTCTGGGCGTAGTCCACGCTGAGGACACCCTCCCGGAAGATGGTACGCAGGCGGTCGGCAAAGTTCAGCTTTGTCCGATGGGCGGACACGGCATAGCGGTAGCGGCCCTGCCCTACCGGCTCCTTGATGAGGTGCAGTTCCTTGATGTCCCGTGAAATGGTGGCCTGGGTGCTGCGGATCCCCCGCTCCTGAAGCCGTTCCAGCAGCTGCTCCTGTGTCTCCACCGTCTCCTCGGCAATGATCTGCAGCAGATACTCCTGACGCTGATTTTTCATGCTTTTGTGACCTCCCCGCCCATTTTCTTATCCAGGATCTCGCAGAAGCTCTTCTTGGACAGCCGCACCAGTCTGGTGGTATATTTGGAGGTGCTGACACGCACCTGATCGTTGTTTTTCAGAGAGAACGCCTTGCCGCCGTCCACGGACAGATAGACGAACTTGCGGTTGGCGTCCGGGGCCTCCACGGTGATGACGTGCTCCGGTGAGAGAACGTAGCTGCTGGAGCGGGTGGAGTGGGGGCAGATGGGGGTCAGCAGCAGGTTCCGGGCCGTTGGCTCCACGATGGGGCCGCCGGCGGCCATGGAGTAGCCGGTGGATCCGGTGGGGGTGCTGGCGATAATGCCGTCGCCGCCGACCTTGGTGAGCTGGCCCTCCTCTGTAAAGATATTCAGCCTTACAACCCTTGCAATGGAGCCCTTGGAGATGACGGCGTCGTTGAGAGCGATGTTGTTATACACGGACTTTCCGCCCCGGAGGACGGACACGTCCAGCATCATCCGGGACTCCACGTCGAAGCTCCAGTCCGCCAGATCCCGCAGGCGGTCCAGCTCGTCCACCTCCAGCTCCGACATGAATCCGAGGCTTCCCAGATTCACTCCCAGCACCGGGACGCTGTGCAGCGCCACCGTCCGGGCCAGATGCAGAATGGTGCCGTCGCCGCCGAAGGCGATGAGCAGGTCCGCCGAGCGGATCTCCTGATGCAGCGGGGTGATTCGCAGGCCCAGCTCCGCACCATAGCCCTCCCGCTGGAAGGGCAGGCACACCACCGTCTGAAAATGCAGGGCATCCAGCAGCTTTTTGGCCTCCTTGCACACCCGCAGCTCGCTATCCCGATAGGGATTGGGGCAGAGGATCACTTTTTTCATATCTACTCCTCCTCAGTCCTTCAGCTGACTGTGCGACTCCGCCACCAGCGCCGGCAGGTCAAAGCTGCCGTCCGGCTCATCGCACTTTTTCAAATAGCCAAGATATTCGATGTTCCCCTCCGGTCCACGGATGGGAGAATAGGTGATTCCAAGCACTGTAAAGTGGTTTTCCTTGGCATGGGTCAGGAAGTGCTCCAGCACCTCCTGATGCACGGCGGGATCCCGCACCACGCCTTTTTTACCCACCTTTTCCCGGCCGGCCTCGAACTGGGGCTTGATGAGGCAGGCGATCTCACCCCCCTGCCGCAGCAGGCCGTACAGCGCCGGGAAGATCAACTTCAGGGAGATGAAGGACACGTCGATGCTGGCAAAATCCAGCGGATCGGGGATCTGCTCCGGAGTCAGATACCGGGCGTTGGTGCGCTCCATGCACACCACACGTGGGTCGCTGCGGAGCTTCCAGTCCAGCTGGCCGTAGCCCACGTCCACGGAATAGACCTTCCGGGCGCCATTTTGCAGCATACAGTCCGTAAAGCCCCCGGTGGAGGCGCCGATGTCGGCGCAGATCTTATCGGTCAGGGTGATGGGAAAGGTCTTCATGGCCTTTTCCAGCTTCAATCCGCCCCGGCTCACATAGGGCAGGGTGTGGCCACGAACCTCGATGGGGGCATCACTCAGCACCGCCGTGCCGGGCTTATCCACCCGCTGGCCCGCCACGAACACGTGGCCCGCCATGATGACGGCCTGTGCCTTCTGGCGGCTCTCCGCCAGACCACGTTCCGTCAGGAGCACGTCCAGCCTTGTTTTATTGCTCATGCACAGCCTCCTCTGCCGCAGCGGCGACGCCCTCAGCGTCCAGTCCGCAGAGATGACGCAGCTCCGCTACACTGCCCTGTGGGATAAAGCGGTCGCCTGTATTTTTCAGCACCAGCCGCCGGGGGGCCATGCCCAGCTGGGCCATGACAGCCGCCACCCGCTGGCCCACGCAGCCGGTCTCCACGCAGTCCTCCAGCACCAGCAGGCGCTTCGTGCCGGTCAAAGCCCTGCGGACGGTCTCCGGGTCCAGAGGGGCAATGGTGCTGAGCTTCAGCACCTGAGCGGAGATACCCCGCTGTGCCAGCAGATCGGCGGCGGACAGGGCTTCGTTGATGAGGGTGCCGTAGGTCAGGAGGGTGATATCCGTCCCCGGGCGCAGGCAGGCGATGGCCTCATCGCTGCGGTCCTCCTGATAGGCCCCCTCCCCGCCACGGGGATAGCGCACCGCCACGGGGCCGGTCTCCTCCTGCACCGCACGGCGCAGCATGGTCCGCAGTTCGGCAAAGCTGGCGGGGCAGAACACCTTCATGTCCGGCACCTGCGACAGGTACATCACGTCGAAGCAGCCGTGGTGGGTCTCGCCGTCGGCCCCCACCAGTCCGGCCCGGTCCACCCCCAGCACCACATGGAGCCCGCTGAGGGCCACATCATGCAGCAGCATATCATAGCCACGCTGCAGAAAGCTGGAGTACACCGCCAGCACCGGCACAAGGCCCTGCTTGGCCATGCCCGCCGCCGTGGCCACGGCGTGACCCTCGGCAATTCCCACGTCGAAAAAGCGGCTGGGGTAGGTCTTGGAGAATTTCGTCAGCCCCGTACCGTCCACCATGGCGGCAGTCAGGGCGCAGATGCGGCGGTCCTCCCCCGCCAGTCGGGTCAGTGTCTCACCGAACACGGAGGAAAAACTGGGTGCGGCGGGCTTGCCGCTGCCGGTACGGACATCGAAGGGTCCGATGCCGTGGAACCGGCCGGGATCCGCCTCGGCGGGGCCGTAGCCCTGCCCCTTCACGGTATGGACATGAAGCAGCACCGGACAGCGGAGATCTTTCGCCTCCCGCAGCATCCGGGTCAGCCGGACCACATCGTGGCCGTCCACCGGCCCCATATAGGTAAAGCCCATGTTCTCAAACAGGGTGCTGCCGGGAAGCAGGGACTTTTTCAGCGCCGTTTTCACGTCGTGGCTGACGGAATAGAGCCTCTGTCCCGTCTGAGAGGACTCCAGCACCTGACGATAGCGCTTCTTAAAGGCGTAGTAGCCGGGCTTGCTGCGCAGGCGTGACAAATGCCGGGACATCCCGCCCACGTTGGGGTCGATGGACATCCCGTTATCGTTCAGGATCACGATCATAGGCTCGTGAGAGGCCCCGGCGTCATTCAGTCCCTCGAAGCTCAGACCACCGCCCAAGGCTCCGTCACCGATCAGTGCCAGCACCTGATAGTGCTGATGCAGCAGCGTCCGGGCCCGTGCCATGCCCAAGGCCACGGACACGGAGTTGGAGGCGTGGCCGGCGATGAAGGCATCGTGGGGGCTTTCCCACGGCTTGGGGAATCCGGAGAGGCCGCCCAGCTGGCGCAGGGTGCCAAACAGCTCCCGCCGCCCGGTGAGGGCCTTGTGGACGTAGCACTGGTGGCCCACGTCGAACACCAGACGGTCCTGCGACGTGTCGAACACCCGGTGGATGGCCACCGTCAGCTCCACCACGCCCAGATTGGATGCCAGATGCCCGCCTGTCCGTGACACCTGCTCCAGCAGGAAGGTGCGCAGCTCACGGCACAGCAGGCGGGCCTGTTCATCATTCAGTTTCCTCACATCGGAGGGGTCATGTATCTGTTCCAACAGCAAGTTGATCGCTCCATTTCATCGGTAAAGATGCAGGGTATGCATGAGCCGGGCCACCCGGTACACCACGCCGGTACACTCGTTGATGGCCACCGTCTTTCCCAGCGCCTTGCCGCCGATGGTGATACCGGAGATCAGCGCCGTCACGGCGATGGAGATGAGGATGGAGGTGGTGCTCAGGTCCCTCTGCAGCTCCACCACGATGACAGCCGCCGTGGAACCGCTGACGATGCCGCAGATGTCGCCCACCACGTCGTTGCAGAAGGAACTGACCTGATTGGCGTTTTTCAGCAGACGGATGGCCTCCTTGGCGCCCTTTTCCTTGTGGGCCGCCATGGAGTGGAAGGGCTTGGGGTCGGCGGCGGTGACGGCCACGCCGATCATATCAAACACGATGCCGAGGGCGATGAACACCGCCAGCACGATGATGGCCACGGCGTAGCCGGTCCCCTCCAGCGCAGTGGAGGAGAAAAAGCTCAGCAGCGCCGACAGCGCCACCGCCAGCAGAAAGACCCGCAGCGCCCAGCTGCAGCTGCTTTTCTTCTTGTTCTTGCTCTTGCTCTTTCCCTTATTTCTATCGGTTTTATCGCTTTCGCTCAAAGGAATATCCCTCTCTTTGCTTTGCAAAAATGTAGATGCTTCATAAGAAAATACTGAACAGGGCAGCGCCGAGGGTTAATCTTGCGGCTTAGGTACGGGTAGGATTTCCCCACAGCACACCTCTCGTTGCCGATCAGGCGGTTTCCCGTTCGGTGCCGCACCATGATGTTACCGGTCATGGGACCCGACTGCCACTTAGTCCGCACTGCAATCCCCCCTGCGCCCCTGTGGGACAGCCTAGGTGATTTCCACAGCAGTCAAACCGTCTCTTAGCCTCTTTTGCAGGCAGGGTTTCGAGAGAATCAACACGCTGCCCCTGGCCGGGGGCAGTGGTGCTTCCACTTCCCTATCTACCCTGCCCACGCAAGGCAGGCTACTCTGCACACAGCGTTCACGGCACAAGGCCGGGTAGCACCGCATTGCAGGTTCACAATCTGCCTCGTACACAGGTCGCTTGACCACAAAGGGAGTACGCCTGTGCACAACAGCAGGTCTCCACAGAGGCAGGGTCGGGTCCTCCATGCCATTGGAGGGCGCCCCACCACCGCAGATGCGGGGGCTCCCGCATCTCCTCCCAGCACCCACCCCAAACTGGGCGTAAGCAGCAGGCACCAGGAGTTTCACAGTTGTGCCCTTAAAAGGATTTTTAGGCCCTTCTTAGAAGACGGCAGATCTGACTAGGATACTGCGCCGCTGTTCAGTGATTCAATATATTATCATACTTCCGCCGAATTTACAACTGATTTATGCAAGATATTCCGTATATTTTAAGTCATCCGGGGAAAAATCGGCCGTTAAGGAATTTACAAGCCCCGGAGGAAGGGCCTCCGGGGCTTGCCTTATTTCACCGACAGGCGGCGGGCCAGCGCCTCGTCCGGTACGGCGTAGATCGTCTGATAGGTGGTATAGACTACCATGCCGGGCTTCCCCCCGGCGGGCTTTTTCACGAATTTCACCGGGGTATAATCCACCGGCACCTTGCCGCCCTCCCGGCCCTGAGAATAGTAGGCGGCCAGCGAAGCGGCCTCCTCAATGCTCCGGTGGTCCGGCTCTGTGCCGCCGGTGCAGAGGATCACATGGGAGCCGTGGATCTTTTGTGTGTGGAACCAGATATCCCGGCGGTCGGCGTCCTTGCACGTCAGCCTGTCGTTCTGGCGGTTGCTGCGGCCCACCAGAATCCGCAGGCCCGCTGTGGAGCGGAACTCCCGTGGGCGGGAGGCCCGCTGGAAGCCGGGCTGCTTTTTGCCCCGGCCCCGAAGGTAGCCGCCCTCCGTCAGCTCGGTACGGATGTCGTTGAAGTCCTGCTCCAGCTCCGCCTGCTGCAGCTCCTGCACCACGCTCTCCAGATAGGAGAGCTCCTGCCGGCCCTTTTCCAGCTGCTCCGTCAGGATGCGCTCCGCCGTCTTGGCCTTGGCATACTGCTTGAAGTAGCGGGCGGCGTTCTGCTGAGGCGTCAGCAGCGGATCCAGACGGATATCCAGCTGGGGGCAGCCCTCCTCGTAGTAGTTCTCCGCCGTCAGGCAGGTCATGCCCCGCTCCATGCGGTAGAGGTTGGCGGTGATGAGCTCACCGGACAGCCGCAGAGACTCCCGGTCCCGTGCGGCGGCGTACTCCTTCTCCTGAAGGGCCAGCTTCCGGCGGACACGATCCCGTGCGGCGGTGGCGGCCTTCATCAGATCCTGCCCCTTCTGGCGGACACGGTCCGCCTGCTCCCGGCCCTGATAGAAGTCATCCAGCAGTTGGGCGAAGGTGTCGTAGGTGCGGCAGGTGACCGAGGGTCCGTACTGGGTCACGGGGAAATAGGAAAAGTCCGCCGGTCGGCCCTCACGCTCCAGCAGCTGCGGGAGAAAGCGGCCCTCCTGCACCTGCTGCTGCCATGTGTGGAAGGTCTGCCACAGGGTGTCGGGGTCGGTGCTGCGGGCGTCCGTCTCGCCGCAGGTGCGGCAGACCAACTCCCGTGCCAGCAGGGGCGGAATGGCGGTGAAGGTGTCCATGAGCCAGCGGTCCAGCGGACTGTCCTCCGGGCGCCGGGCCAGCAGGCGGCGGAAGGCATCCTCCTCCGTCGTCAGCGGGTCGCACTTGTCCTGACGGGGCGGCAGGCGGTAGTAGAGCCCCGGCAGCACCTGACGCTGCTGGGACATCTCGAAGTCCACCCGGCGCAGGCAGTCCACGATGCGGCCCTCCCGATCCACCAGAATGAGGTTGGCGTGGCGGGGCATGGCCTCCAGGATCAGGCGGTAGTCGCTCTGCTCCCCCAGCTCGTCCACCGCCCGGATGGTCAGTGTCACCACACGCTCCAGCGGCTCCTGCTCCAGACGCAGCAGCCGTCCCCCGGCCAGATGCTTCCGCAGCAGCATACAGAACATGGGGGGCTGGGCGGGATTATCCCGCAGCTGCCATGTCAGATGCAGCCGGGGCTGGCTGGCTCCGGCGTTGAGCAGGAGCCGCCGTCCGCCCCGCAGCAGCAGGATCACCTGATCCCGTGCCGGCTGCTGGATCTTCTCAATGCGGGTATTCTCTATCTGGGCGGCGGTCTCACGGACCACGGCCTGCATACAAATGGCGTCCAGCGGCATATTATTCCTCCTCCATCATCACGGCGAACAGCTGCTCCACCCGGTCGTGACGGCCGCTGAGGTGCAGCCAGCCCAGCAGCGCTTCCAGTGCCGTGGCCTGCTGGTACTGCGCACGGCTGGCATGGGTGGGAATGGAGTGGACGTTAGCGTTGCGGCCCCGGCGGAACACCGCCTGCTCCTCCTCTGTCAGCAGGGGCAGGATGCGCTGGGCCAGCTCCGCCTGCTTGGGGGCGCACACCAGCGCCACCGTGGCCCGGTGCAGGCCCTTGCCGGTGGCTTTGCCGTGGGCGCAGAGCCATGTCCGCACCAGCAGCTCATACACGGCGTCCCCCATATGGGCCAGACCGATGCTGCTGATGCCCCGGATCTGATCCGGCGGCAGCTGTATGTGAAGGTAGTCGGTCATATGCGTTATCTCCTGAATCTATATATGTGCTTCAGTGTATCACAAAGCAGGGTGAGATGCAAGCGCACCGGCGGAGAGGGCTTTTTCTACCAAAATTTTCAATACCCCTTGACTTGGTAGGTTAATCCTGCTATACTACTAACATACCAAAATGGTAGGTAAATCTTTTCAGGAGGAATCCCTATGATATACGCAGATAATGCCGCTACCACCAAGATGAGTCCTGTGGCACTGGCCGCCATGCTGCCGGCGCTGGAGGACAACTACGGAAACCCCTCCAGCCTGCACAGTGTGGGCCAGCACGCCGCCGAGCTGCTGCAGAGCGCCCGTGAGGCCATGGCCCGGTGCCTGAACTGCAAGCCCCGTGAGATCCTCTTCACCTCCGGTGGCAGTGAGGCCGACAATCAGGCTCTGCTGTCCGCTTCGGAGTTGGGACGGCTGAAGGGCAAGAAGCACATCATCTCCACCACCTTTGAGCACCACGCCGTCCTCCACTCCCTGAAGCGTCTGGAGAAGCAGGGCTTCGAGGTGACGCTGCTGCCGGTAGGCCCCACCGGCACCGTTACCGCCCAGCAGGTGAAGGAGGCCATCCGGCCGGATACCTGTCTGGTAACGGTGATGTACGCCAACAACGAGATCGGCAGCATCCTCCCCATCGAGGAGATCGGCGCCGTATGCCGGGAGGCGGGCGTGCTGTTCCACACCGACGCCGTACAGGCGGCGGGACATCTGCCCATTGACGTCAAGGCCCAGCACATCGATATGCTGAGTCTCTCCGGCCACAAGTTCCACGGCCCCAAGGGCGTAGGTGCTCTGTATGTCCGGCAGGGCGTACCCATCACCAGTCTCATCGAGGGCGGCGCACAGGAGCGGGGCAAGCGAGCCGGTACGGAGAACGTCCCCGGCATCGCCGCCATGGCCGCTGCGCTGGAGGATGCCTGCGCCCACATGGAGGAGAACCGGGCCAAGGTGACGGCTCTGCGGGACAAGCTCATTGCGGGGCTGTCCCAGATCCCCCACAGCGCTCTCAACGGCGACCCGGTGAACCGGCTGCCCGGCAACGTCAACTTCTGCTTTGAGGGCATTGAGGGCGAGTCTCTCCTGCTGCTGCTGGATGATGCAGGCATCTGCGCCTCCTCCGGCTCCGCCTGCACCTCCGGCTCGCTGGATCCCAGCCATGTGCTGTTGGCCATCGGGCGGCCCCATGAGGTGGCCCATGGCTCCCTGCGGCTGAGTCTCAGCGAGTGGAACCAGCCGTGGGAGATCGACCACATCCTGCGGGAGGTTCCCCGTGTGGTGGCGTATCTGCGGTCCATGTCCCCGGTATGGAAGGATCTGGAATCCGGCAAGAAGCAATTCATGCTGTAAGCGTTGATTTAGTGAAAGGAGTACTATCATGGCACTGTATACCGATACTGTAATGGATCATTTCATGCACCCCCGGAATGTGGGTGAGATCCCCGATGCCGACGGCGTGGGGCAGGTGGGCAACGCCAAGTGCGGCGACATTATGAAGATGTACCTGAAAATCAAGGACGGCGTGATCGAGGATGTGAAATTCGAGACCTTTGGCTGCGGCAGCGCCATCGCCTCCTCCTCCATGGCTACGGAGATGATTAAGGGGAAGACCATCGATGAGGCGCTGGCCGTCACCAACCGGCAGGTGGTGGAGGCGCTGGGTGGTCTGCCGGCCCACAAGCTGCACTGTTCCGTGCTGGCGGAGGAGTCCATCAAGTCCGCCATCAAGAACTACTATGACCGCAACGGCATCGAGTACGACCACAGTAGGTTCCCGGATGACTGCGGCGAGGTGGAGTCCTGCCGCATGGTGTAAGGGCGAAATAGTTTACAGGTCAAAAGTCCCTCAGCTGTATCTGACAGCTGAGGGACTCAGCGTGTCGAAAAGTTTTTTCGACACGCTGCAATCATTTTTCAGAACTTCAAAAAAGTTCTAAAAAATGGTGATTATTATCGTGCAGGACACCCCTTCCGAGTTTCCCGCACACACCCTTCCGCCCCGTTGACGAAAGTGTCCCCCTTTTTGACAGCCAAGAGGCTTTCTCCATTCTCCGTCGAATGTGCGGGATTTTTGTCACGCCGTATAAGCCGCCTATCTGCGGGAAATACTGTCATCATCCAAGTGGTGGAGGCGGCGTATGCAGGGGAAGGTGGAAATCTGCGGGATCAATACAGCCCGGCTGGAGATCCTGAAAAACGACGAGATGATGGAGCTTCTCCGGCGCACCAAGCAGGGGGATATGGCGGCCCGTGAGCGGCTGATCCGGGGCAATCTCCGGCTGGTGCTGTCGGTGATCCAGCGGTTCAGCAGCCGGGGCGAGAACGCCGACGATCTGTTTCAGGTGGGGTGCATCGGTCTTATCAAGGCCATCGACAACTTCGACATCCGTCAGCCGGTGCGGTTCTCCACCTATGGCGTTCCCATGATCGTGGGGGAGATCCGCCGCTATCTCCGGGACAACAGCACCCTGCGGGTCAGCCGGAGTATGCGGGACACTGCCTATAAGGTCCTGCAGGCCCGTGAGCGGCTCCTGCGCCAGCAGCAGCGGGAGCCTACGGTGGAGCAGATCGCCCAGGAGCTGGAGCTGCCCCGTGAGGAGGTGGTGTTCGCCATGGACGCCATGTCGGCCCCGGTGTCTCTGTATGAGCCGGTGTACGCCGACGGCGGGGACGCCGTGTGCGTCATGGATCAGATCCGGGACGACCACAGCAGCGATGAGGGCTGGCTGCAGCAGCTGGCGCTGAAGGACGCCATCTCCCACTTGCAGCCCCGTGAGCGGAACATTCTGGCCCTGCGGTTCTGTCAGGGCAAGACCCAGATGGAGGTGTCCTCCGAGATCGGCATCTCGCAGGCGCAGGTGAGCCGGTTGGAGAAAAATGCCATACGCTCCATCAAGCAGGAGCTGTAAAAAGGAGGTGTGACCCACAGGTCACACCTCCTTCGGTCATTCTTCAGTTGCTCCACGGGTTGTTGCTCTCCACCTTCAGGGGCCAGGAGAAGTTCTGCCAATCCGTCCGGTCGGTGTAGTAGGAATAGGTAGTCCCCTCCAGCGTCACGAAGGAGATGAACACGCCCTCCCAGCGGCCGGACTGGCTGCGAGGCAAGGGATAGCGCCATAGGCGCATCACCGAGGTATCGCTGTAATAGAGGGTGGCATCCGGCTCCCCCTCCGGCAGCCGGTCGGTGAAGTGGCCCACGCCCAGAGTCGCCAGAGTGCTGTACATGGAGCGGGCGTTACTCTCCCGCAGGCGCAGCTCCTGTCCGTCCACCAGCGCCCGGACGCCCCGGTGGCGCTTGGCGTAGATGGTGCTGGCGGCGACGGCATCCATGCAGGCCTCGTAGCGGTTCTTGATGCACAGGGGACGGATGATGAGCAGACCGATGCAGGTCAGCACGACCAGAGCGATCGCCAGAATGACCGCCCACCACGGGAAGGTTTTTTGCCGGGGGCTGCGCTGCACCCGGTCATAGAGTCCCGGCATTTTGCTGTCCCCTTTCCTTTTGCGTTCTTACACAGGATACCACACATCCGGTGATCTGTAAAGGCCTACCGGCCGCCGCTGATCTGCTGGCACAGCCACTGGGCAAAAAGCGCTGCATCCTTGGCGTAGGGATGGACGCCGTCACTGGTGTACTCCTCCTTCATGTAGCCCTCGTCATCGCAGTAGAGGTGGGAAGCATCCAGACAGTGAACCTTCTTGCCGTCGGACAGACCGGCGATGCCGTCGTTGACCTCCTGTAGGCGCTGGGGGCTGAAGTAGCTGGCGCTCTCTGCCACAGAGCGGGACACGCCGTAGACCTTCAGCAGGTAGATGGTGGCATCCGGCTGGAGCCTTTTCAAGGTGTCGATGTCCTCCTGATAAGCGCTCAGCAGGCTGCTCATGGGGTAGCCACACTCGTTGATGCCCAGCATGATGAAGATCTTCTTATAGGTACGGTTTTGCAGCAGGGTCGTCAGGTCCGTGGCATCGAAGTTATCGTCCGAGGCGGTAACGGAGAACATCTGGAAAACATTCATGCCAACGTCTGTGAAGTAATCCGCCTTGCCAAGCCTTGCGTAGTAGGCGGAACTGACCATGCGGGAATCTCCGATGAACAGGGCATCGTCGAAAAAGCTCTCGTCCTCGCCGTATTTGGCCCCCGGCACCACGTCGGGAAGCTCCGTTGGCACCCCCGGCACCTGCGGTTTCTCCGGCTGGGTGGGTTGCTCCGGCTCGGCAGGCTTTTCCGGTTCGACGGGCTGCTCCGGCTGCTTTGGCTCATCTTGACTACGCTGCTTGGCCTGCTCCATGCGGCGGAGGTCCGTGTTGTCATGCAGCAGCATGAATGGCACGGCGATGGCCAGACGGTCCTCCCAGCCCCCTACATACTTTTGCAGCTGGGCCTTCAGCACAAGGCCCGTTACGGTGGCTGCCAGGGAGGTGGCCACCAGCAGGATGGCCAGCACGGCCAGTCCTCTCTTTTTTGGTTCTAATCTCTTCATGGCTGCTCGTCCTCAAAAGCTGAAATACATAAAGGGGTCGTTGGTGGCCACCGCCATACAGTAAACGCATACCCAGAACAGCACCAGCAGGAGCACCGTTCCCAGCGGGGAGGTGCGGATGCGGTGCCAGAGCTTCTCCGGTAAGGGCGTGGACACCAGCAGACCGATGACCAACACCACGGCGTACTGCCGTCCGTAGACCAGAAAGTCCCGTGCATGGACCGCCGTGCCGCCGGAGAAGGCAAAGAGCCGCCCGATATAGCTGCCGATGTCCTTCAGGGAGGGGATGGCGAAGAGCATCCAACTTAGGGGGATCACCAGTAGCATATAGAGCCGGGAGATCACCTGACTGCGCCGGAGCACCTTGCCCCAGCCCAGACGTTCCAGAGAGATGAGGGCAAAGAGGAACAGTCCCCACAGCAGGAAGTTCAGCGTACTGCCGTGCCACAGGCCCGTAAACAGCCACACCACCAGCAGGTTCAGGTAGGTACGGCCCTCCCCCTTTTTGCTGCCGCCCAGCGGGATATACACATAGTCCCGGAACCAAGAGCTGAGACTGATGTGCCAGCGGCGCCAGAAGTCCCGCATGGAGCGGGCGGCATAGGGGTGCTCAAAGTTCCGGGGCAGCCGGAAGCCCAGCATCTCCCCCACGCCGATGGCCATCCACGAATAGCCGCAGAAGTCCAGATACAGCTGCAGGGAGTAGGCCACAAGGCCCAGCCACGCCATAGGGGTGGAGATGCTCTCGAAGCCGATGGTCTTGACCTGACGCCACAGGCCGCCGATCTGGTTGGCCAGCAGTACCTTCATGGAAAGACCGATGATGAAGTCCCGCAGGCCCGCATCCAGCTTCCGCAGAGTGCAGGTGCGGCGGTACATCTGCTCCTTCAGATCCGCCGGGTCCATGAGAGGGCCGGAGAGGAGCTTGGGGAACATCAGGATCTCAGCGGCGTAGGACACCGGACACTCCTCCGGCCCCATGCGGCCACGGTACACGTCGATGACGTAGGCGGCCATCTGGAAGGAGTAAAAGCTCAGGCCCAGCGGCAGGGCGATGCCACTGCCCAGCAGGCCGGCATATTTGAAGCCGAAGAGGCACAGGCCCAGCACCAGCAGGTTCCCCACCAGCAGGGGCTTGCTCCCCGCCAGCTTCCGGCCGGAGAGCCACGTCAGAGCCATGAGCCCCAGCAGCAGCGCCAGACACCACGGCCGCTTCCATGTGCCGAGCAGGTAAAAGACAAGACTCCCTAATGCCAGAACGCCGTTTCGCAGTCGCTCCGGCATCAGGTAATATACTGCCAGAAACACCGGCAGAAAGATGAAAATAAAGGGTAGTGTGTTAAAGCCCATGCGATTCTCCTATGGTATTGAACGTGACCGATGCTGTCTATCCAGAAAGACAGCCCGCAGATCACTCTGCAGGCTGTCCCGTAAGCTGCGTGAAACTGTATTTTATTATGGTCTATCCCCATGGGAATTACAATTACAAAACATGCACAAAATGGTTACAATTTGTCTTTTATCTCCGGACAGGGAGAGGCCCACGGCGATGCCGTGGGCCTCTCGTTCATGGACTTCAGTTTTGGTGCTCCTCCGGCCACGCAGCCGGTACAGCGCATATTGCAGGCGGAGGTGGGATCCATGAGGATCAGCCACGGCACGTTGATATCGTACGTTTCCGCCGTCTCCCGGGCCGCATGATAGCCCCGGATGCCGCCCTCATAGACGGCGGCAGAAGCGTCCTATTGGGGACATTTCTGCCGGTTTATCCGAAAATTCAGTTCGCCGGCTCCGCCATGGCGCTGCGGACAAAGGCGGTCATCAGCTCCCCCAGCCGGTCCACGCTGCGGTCGATGTCCGCCTCCATGCGGTTCCACAGGAATTGCAGGAAAAAGCCCACATAGGCATAGCGACAGAAGGCGGCGATCTCCTCCACCCGCTCCTGCGGCAGGCCGCTGTTCTCCGTCCGCTGCTGCACCAGCCGGAAAAAGGTGTCGTCCGTCAGGGAGAACACATACTGCTCCATCCGGTCCCGTGACAGGGCGTTGAACACATGGTAGATCTTGGCGGGATGGGCCTGACACTCCCGCATGACGGCCTTGGTGGACGTATGCCAGTCGGTACCCTCTCCGGTGAAGCGGCCCAACTCCAGATGGAACCACGCATCCAACAGATCATAGATGTCCCGGTAGTGGTAATAAAAGGTGTTGGAGCTGATATCGCACCGCTTTACAAGGGCCGTCACGGTGATCTTGTCGAAGGGCATCTCCTCCAGCATCTCCCCAAAGGCCCGCAGGATGGCCTTTTGTGTGTATAGCGCCATGAACGCACCTCCTTTTCTTCACCGTATTATAACAGGAGACGCCCTCCGGCGCAAGGGGTGCCTTCCGGCGGTGGAAATATGCCAAAAACCGGCACGATTTCCTATGCTCCGGACTGGGAGTTTCCGGGTTTCCCGGCGGCTTTCCTTCATTTTTTCGCATTGTGAAACCATTTTTTATTGACTTGTGCTTTCCAGCCATGGTAAAATAAATTTTGCGTGCAACTTTGGACGTTTTATGTAAATTATCAGGGGATGGGTACGGAACAGCCCGCCCCGAAAAAGGATGTGACTGCCCATGCTGATGTGTGTGTTTCTGTTTCTGCTGTGGCTTATTTTCAACGGGCGGGTGACGCTGGAGATCTGCCTGTTCGGCATCGTCGTAACGGGTCTTGTATATGCTTTCTGCGTCGCCGTGCTGGGGTATCATCCCCGGAACGAGCGGCGGGTACTGCGGCGGCTGGGGTGGTATCTCCAATACGGCGCGACGCTGGTATGGGAGATCGTGAAGGCCAATGTGCAGACCATGAAGGTCATTCTCTCCCCCAAGGCTGCCTACCGCCCTGCCGTGGTGCGGCTGCAGGTGCCGCTGGAGGAGGCCAGCTCCCGTGTGCTGCTGTCCAACTCCATCACCCTGACCCCCGGCACCGTCACCATCCGGCAGCACGAGGAGGAATTTCTGGTACTGTGTCTGGATAAGGACGGCGGCGAGGCCATCCCGGACTGGAATCTGGTCCGTATTCTGAAGAAGCTGGAGGGCAGCAAGTGATGGATCTGATCGAGCAGTGCTATAGCTATCTGTTCTGGGGCGCTCTGGTGGTGCTGGCTGTGGGCATTCTGGCGGCGCTGGTGTATATCATCCGGGCCAGGCTGACGGTGGACCGCATCATCGGCATCAACCTCGTCGGCACCATCGTGGTGATGGTCATCGTGGTGTTGACCTTCCTGTTGGGAGAGGATTATCTGGCGGACATTGCCCTGATCTATGTGGTGCTGTCGTTTATCGCCGTGATGATGCTCTGCCGCATTTACATCAATCTCTATCAGCGCAATCAGCGGAAAAAGGAGGAGGCGTCCCATGATCGGTGAATGGATCCGCTTCGGCGTGACCGCCCTGTGCGTGGTGGGGGGGCTTTTCGCCCTGCTTACGGCGCTGCTGGGCCTGTTCCGCTTTGACTATGCCCTGAACCGGCTCCATGCCGCCGCCATCGCCGACACGCTGGCGCTGGGGCTGGTGCTGCTGGGCGTCATGGTGGCGGTGGGCTTCCGGGCCGTGCTGTGGAAGCTGGTGCTGGTGCTGGTGATCCAGTGGTATACCTCTCCCCTGTCCAGCCATATGCTGGCGCAATTCGAGTACCGGGCCGGGCAGGAGGATCTGGCCCGCTATCTGGAGCTGCCGGAGGAAACGGAGGAGGTGAGCGCCCCATGAGCACCGTATTCCGTCTATTGCTGCTGGCGGGTCTGCTGGTGTGCGCCGTGGCCACGGCGCTGGTGAAAAAGCCCCTGCGGGCGGTCATCATCTACATGGCCTACTCCATCATCATGTCCGTCATTTGGATCCTGCTGGAGGCGCCGGATCTTGCCCTGACCGAGGCCGCCGTAGGCGCAGGCATCACCGGCATTCTGTTCTTCCTGACGCTGCGGCGCATCGACCGCATCGACCGGGATGCCGACGTGGAGGAGACGCAAGGAGAGGAGGACCCCCATGAAGAAAACGAAGCGACCCACTGAGCAGGAACTGCTGCACCAGTGGCTGGAGGGCGATCTGGACCTGACTCAGCAGCTGTATGTGGAGAAGGACGAACCTCAGCCGGAGGCTGTGGAGCCCTATCAGCCCAAGCGGGATCGGGACACCTTCCTACGCTCCCTGCGGCGCTCCCTGCGGCTTTATAATGTGCTGGCCTTCCTGCTGTGCGCCGTATTTGCGGCGCTGATGCTGATGACGGTGGCCAACCTCCCCCGTTACGGCTCGGCGGATGCACCCACCGTCAATGAGGTGGCCCAGCGCTATGTGGAGCAGGGTACGGAGGAGACCGGGGCCGTCAACACCGTGGCGGGTATGATTCTGGACTATCGTGCCTTCGATACGCTGGGTGAGTCCTTTGTGCTGTTCACCGCCGTGTGCGCCGTGACCATCCTCATGAATCTCTCCCCCAAAAAGCGCCGCCCCCTGCCCAAGGAGGTGGTGAACTACGCCGCCGATCCCATTGTGGCCGGGGTGTGCCGGGGGCTGATCCCGGTGATCCTGCTGTTCGGCGTATACATCCTGCTCAACGGCCATCTCTCCCCCGGCGGTGGCTTTTCCGGCGGAGCGGTGCTGGCGGCGGCGCTGATGATCTATGCGCTGGTATGGGGCGATGAGGCCGCCTCCCGCACCTTCCGGGCCTCCATTCTCCGGGCGGTGGTGGTGTGCTCTCTGGGCTTTTACTGTCTGGCCAAGAGCTACTCCTTCTTCACCGGTGCCAACCATCTGCACTCCATCATCTCTCCCGGCACGCCGGGGAACATCCTCTCCGGTGGCCTGATCCTGCCGCTGAACGTGGCGGTAGGGCTGGTGGTGTGCTGCACCATGTATAGCTTTTATATGTACTTCCGAAGGGGGGAGCTGTAAAAAATGCATCTGGAAAATCTCCCCTTTAACTATGAGGAGGCCGTGGCGGTGCTGCTGTTCGTCATCGGCTTTTGTATGCTGCTGTTCTCCCGGAATCTCATCAAGAAGGTCATCGGACTGGACATCATGGACAGCGGTATTTTTCTGCTGCTGGCGGACCGGGGCTACATCGCCGGGCGCACCGCTCCCATCATCGTGGACGGCGTCACGGACATGAGCCGGTACGTCAATCCCATTCCCGCCGGTCTGGTGCTGACGGGCATTGTGGTCTCCGTCAGCGTGTCGGCGGTGATGCTGTCGCTGACGGTGCGGATCTACAAGACATACCGCACGCTGGACGTGGATAAGCTCTACATGATGATCTCCCACAAGAAAAAGAGGAGGGACCGCCGATGAGCTTCGTACAAAACTTCCCCCTCTTTACCATCATCCTGTCGTTGGTGTGTGCTGTCATCTCCTTTGCCGCCAACGACCGCTGGGCCAGAGGTCTGACGTTGTTTCTGCTGAGCGCCAGCATCTGTATGCAGGCGGCGCTGCTGGTGTTCTGCGCCGTAAACGGCACCAGCTACTCCTATATGATGGGTCACTACCCCGCCCCGTGGGGCAACGAGATCACCGTGGGGGTGCTGGAGTCCTTCATGGCCCTGCTGTTTGCGGCGGTGATGCTGATGAGCGTGCTGGGTGGGATGCCCCGCATCCGCCGGGATATCCCGGAGCACCGGATGCGGCTTTACTGGGTGATGATCGATCTGGCCCACGTGGCTCTGCTGGCCCTGTGCTACACCAATGATATCTTCACCGCCTACGTGTTCATTGAGGTACTGACCATCGCCTCCTGCTGCCTGCTGGCGGCCCGTGACGGCGGACGGCCCCTGCTGGCCGCCGTGCGGTACATGATCTTTTCTCTGGTGGGCTCCGGGCTGTTCCTCATCGGCGTCATCTTCACCTACTCCATTACGGGTCAGCTGCTGTTCCCGCAGCTGAAGGCGTCCATTGCCCTGCTGTGGGCCGACGGCACCTACCGCTTCTCCATGACCGTGGCCATCGGTCTGATGGTGGGCGGACTTGCCATTAAGAGCGGCCTGTTTCCCTTCCACTTCTGGATGCCCGACACCTATGGTCGGGCCACGCCCGCCTCCGCCGGTATCCTGTCGGGTGTGGTATCCAAGGGGTACATCTTCCTGCTCATCAAGATCATCTATCAGGTCATCGGCATCGAGGTCTTTGCAGCCAGCGGTATTCAGGACCTGCTGCTGGTGCTGGGCATCGGCGGCATGGTAGTGTGCAGCATTTCCGCCATTCAGACGGGGCGGCTGCGGACCATGATCGCCTACTCCTCCGGCGCACAGATCGGCTACATCTATATGGGGCTGGGCATGGGGACGCAGGCCGCCCTGCTGGCAGCACTGCTGCAGATCGTGGCCCACGCCGTCACCAAGCCCATGCTGTTCCTCTCCGGGGCAGGGCTGGCCGGGGCCTCCGGCGGTCATCAGGATTTCCGCTCCCTGCGGGGGGCGGCCCATCGGGCTCCGGCGGCAGGCGTGCTGTTCACCATAGGTGCTCTGTCCATGGTGGGCATCCCCATTTTCGCCGGGTTCATCCCCAAGCTGTACTTCGCCACCGCTGCCGCCGCCACCGCTGGGTGGCGAGTCTGGGCGGTATGGCTGGCGCTGGGGATCTCCACGGTGCTGAACGTGCTCTACTTCCTCTACACCGCCATGCTGATCTGGGTGCCGGAGGAGACGGAGCACGCCCAGCGTCCCAAACGCTTCTCCCCCCTGCCTACGGCGGGGCTGGCGGCCATGAATCTGGCCGTGGGCCTTGGCTCCGCCGCCGTGACGGAGCTGTTCGCCATGGGCATGGGGCTATTCTGCGGCTGACCGGAAAGGAACAGGTGACCATCTATGCTGATTCTCTTGATCGCACTGCCCCTGCTGACCGGTCTGGCGGCAGCGCTCCCCTTCCCCAGCCGCCGGGGGCGGCTCACGTTTCTGCTGACCATGCAGATCATCGAAACGGCGCTGGTGGTCTGGACGCTGGTGTCCGGCCGCAGCTATGCCACCAACATCTGGCACCTGACGGAGTCCCTGACCATCGCCATGAAGCTGGACGGCGTGGCCGCCGTGTTCTCCGCCCTGACGGCGGTGGCATGGCTGCTGGCCCTCATCTACTCCGTGGAGTACATGAGTCACTCCCAAAATGAGGCGCGGTTTTATGTGTTCCTCTTTCTGTCGGAGGGGATGCTGCTGGGGACGGCTTTGTCGGCAGACTTCGTATCGATGTACGTCTTTTACGAGCTCACCAGTCTCTGCTCCATGCCGCTGGTGCTCCATGAGCTGACCCACGACGCCGTTACCGGCGCTATGAAGTACCTCTACTACTCCATCGGCGGCGCCTTCTTCGTGCTGTTCGGTATCGTGGTACTCTACACCAATACCTCCACTCTGGACTTCGCCCCAGGCGGCACCCTCATTGCCGGGCAGCACACGGGGCTGGAACTGCTGGCGGTGTTCTTCGTGGTGCTGGGTTTCGGTACAAAGGCGGGCCTGTTCCCCATGCACAACTGGCTCCCCTCAGCCCACCCGGTGGCCCCCGCCCCCGCCAGCGCCCTGCTGTCGGGCATCATCACCAAGGCGGGCGTCATCGGTATCATCCGGGTACTGTACTTCATCGCCGGCCCCTCCGTGCTGCGTGGCACATGGGTCCAGACAGCCTGTCTGGTGCTGGCACTGGGAACGGTGTTCATAGGCTCCATGCTGGCCTACGGCGAGCGGGACTTCAAGAAGCGTCTGGCCTACTCCAGTATCTCCCAGATCTCCTATGTGCTGACGGCGCTGTTCCTGTTGACGGAGGACGGCCTCACCGGCGGTCTTTTGCAGGTATTCTTCCACGCATGGGCCAAAATTGGCCTCTTCCTCATTGCCGGTGTCATCATCCATCTGGCGGGGCTGCGGAACGTGGAGGACTTCCGGGGACTGGGACGGCGCCTGCCGGTGACGTTTTTGTGTCTGGTGTTCGTCTCTCTGTCGCTGGTAGGTATCCCGCCCTTCGGGGGGTTTGTCAGCAAGTGGGCCATCTCTCTGGCGGCACTGGACGGACTCGGCGGCCCTCTGGCCTATCTGATCCCGGCGGTGCTGCTGGTATCGGCGTTGCTGACGGCGGGATACCTGTTTGCTCCCATCGTCAGCGGCTTCTTCCCCGGCGAGGGCTTCGCCGGGAAGCCACGGCTCCGGGAGCCTCCGGCCATGACCCTGCCGCTGGTGGTGCTGGCGGCGGTGTGTCTGGTGCTGGGTCTGTTCCCCGACCATCTGACGGCGCTGTTCCAGTCTCTGGCAGCGCAGGTGCTTTAAGGAGGTGCGGGTAAATGAACGGACTTTATCTGACGCTTCCCATTTTCCTGCCGCTGGTGGGCGGGCTTGTCTCGTACCTGATCCACTTCCCCAACAGCCGCAGCCGCCATCTGTTCTATGGGGTGCTGATCTGCCTGACCTCGGCGGTGACGTGGCTCTCCATCCTCCGCTGCGGCAGCGAGAGCTTCCAGCTGCTGCGCTTCACGGAGGAGCTGACCCTCACCCTGCGGATGGACGGCGCCTCCCGGCTCTTTGCGGGGCTGGCCGCTACCCTGTGGCCCTTTACCATGCTGTACGCCTTCGACTACATGAGCCACGAAAAGCATCTGTCCATGTTCTGGTCGTTTTTCACCGTCTCCTTCTGTGTGACGCTGGGAGTGGCCTTCGCCGGAAACATGATGACCATGTATCTGTTCTATGAGCTGCTGACACTGGCCACGCTGCCGCTGGTGATGCAGCCCATGTCCACCACCGCCCGGAAGGCCGGCGTCAAGTACGCCGTCTACTCCATGAGCGGGGCGGCGCTGGCCTTCATCGGTCTTATATTCCTCATCGTCAACGGCGCACAGGACTTCACGCTGGGGGGGCATCTGGCGGGCTACACCGGTGACCGGCAGCTGCTGCTGACGGTGTTCGTGCTGGCCTTTGTGGGCTTCGGCGTTAAGGCGGCCATCTGGCCCCTGCACGCATGGCTGCCCGCTGCGGCGGTGGCCCCCACGCCGGTGACGGCGCTCCTGCATGCGGTGGCCGTGGTGAAATCCGGCGCCTTCGCCTGCATCCGCCTGATCTACTACGCCTTCGGCACGGAGATCCTGGTGGGGACGTGGGCGCAGCAGGCGGTGATGACTCTGACCCTTATCACCATCCTGTTCGCCTCCTGTATGTCGGTGAAGCAGCGGCACTTCAAGCGGCGGCTGGCCTACTCCACGGTGTCGAACCTGTCGTACATCCTCTTTGCCGCCACCATTATGACCCTTCCGGCGCTGACGGCGGCCTTCCTGCACCTCATCGTCCACTCCGTGGTGAAGATCCTGGCCTTCTTCACCGCCGGAGCCGTGCTGCATTACAGTCACCGGGAATACGTCCATCAGCTGGAGGGGCTGGGCAAGCGGATGCCCGTGACCTTCGTGTGCTACACGGTGGCGGCCTGCGCCCTGACGGGCGTCCCCCCCTTCAACGGCTTTGTCAGCAAGTGGTACATCGCTCTGGCGGCGGTGGACACCTATCAGCCCCTGCCCATCATCGGCTTCGGCGTGCTGCTGGTGTCGGCGCTGCTGACGGCTATCTATATGTTCCAGATCGCAGTCCGGGCATGGTTCCCCCGGCACAGCGCTCCGGCCATTCCGGAGGGCTCCGTCCATGAGGCGGGGTGGCAGATGCTGGTACCCATGGTGGTGCTGGCGGCGGCTTGCCTGCTGACGGGTCTGATGCCCCAGGGGCTGCTGGATCTGATCCGAGAGGCGGTGACACTGTGACGACCTTCTATCTGCTGATCCTGTTTATGCTGCCCGCCGTCATGGCTGTCGGTATCGCTATCCCACGGCGGAGGGAGCTCTCCGCTCAGTGGGTCGGAGAGCTGGTCATCGCCACGGCGCTGCTGGTGCTGGGGGCCATGCTGGCCCTGTGCCGTCTGCCGGTAGGGACAGTCATCGTCTCCCCCGTAGTGGGGCTGTCCTTCACCTTTGGCGGCTTCCAGCGGCTCTATGGGCTGGTGGTGTGCTTCATGTGGCTCATCTGTGCCATGCTGTCGCCCCAGTATTTCCGGGGCCATCGTCATCTGCGGCGGTACTATTTCTTCTTCCTCATTTGCCTGAGCTTTACGCTGGGCGTGTTCCTGTCGGCGGATCTCAAGACCACCTTCCTGTTCTTCGAGCTTATGAGCCTCGGTTCCTATGTGTGGGTGGTGCAGGAGGAGACACCGGAGGCGCTGGAGGCCGGAAAGACCTATCTGACCATCGCCGTTCTGGGCGGTCTGGTGACGCTGATGGGCCTGTTCCTGCTCCAGCATCTGACGGGGACACTGGTGCTGTCGGAGCTGAAGGATGCCTGCGCCGCCGTGACGGACCGCACGGCCCTGTGGTGGGCGGCTCTGTGCGTGTTCTTCGGCTTCGCCGCCAAGGCGGGCGTATTCCCGCTGCACATCTGGCTGCCCAAGGCCCACCCGGTGGCCCCGGCCCCCGCCAGCGCTCTGCTGTCGGGTGTGCTGACTAAGGCGGGTATTTTCGGTATTCTGATCGTCACCGTCTACCTGCTGCCGGGCAGCCGCAGCTGGGGCGTTCTGGTGCTGATACTGGGCTGCATCACCATGGTGCTGGGCGCCGTGATGGCGGCGTTCTCCACCAACCTCAAGTACATTCTGGCCTGCTCCTCCCTGTCCCAGATCGGGTTCATTCTGGTGGGCGTGGCCATGCTGACCCTGCTGGGGGAGCACAACGCACTGGCCGCCCACGGTACGGTGCTGTATATGCTGAACCACTCGCTGGTGAAGCTGACCCTCTTTCTCTTTGCCGGTGTGGTGTATTACAACACCCACCAGCTGGATCTGAACCGCATCCGTGGCTTCGGGCGGGGCAAGCCCCTGCTCCACGGGCTGTTCCTGTGCGGAGCCTGCTCCCTGGCCGGTATCCCCGGCTTTCTGGGCTACATCAGCAAAACGCTGGTCCACGAGGCTGTGGTAGAGCTGGCGGTGGAGACCGGCAGCTCCTCCATCACGGCGGTGGAGTGGCTGTTCCTGCTGTCCGGCGGATTGACGGTGGCCTATCTCACCAAGATCTATGTGGCGGTATTCTGGCAGAAGGCCCCGGCAGATGCCCACGCCGCCTCCCGGCGCTGGGGAACGCCCCTCTCCGTGGCGGCGCTGATGCTGGCAGCGATACCGCTGCCGACGCTGGGTCTGCTGCCCCATGGGCTGTCGGAGAAGCTCGCCGCCGCTACCCTCTCCTTCACCGGCGGTCATGATTTCTCCCATGCCGTCCACTATCTGGCTTGGGCGAACCTCAAGGGCGTGGTCATCTCCCTGTCCATCGGTATGCTGGTATACTTCCTGCTGATCCGGCCCCTCCTTATGGAGCGTCGGGACGGTGAAATTCGCTACCGCTCCCTTTGGCCGGCATGGCTCAGCTTGGAGGAGAGCGTCTACAAGCCCCTCTTCCGGTGGCTCATCCGGGTGCTGATGACCCTGTGCCGGATGGTGTGCGACCTGCTGGACCTACTGGTGCTGGTGATGCGCCGCACTCTGCTGCGGGATACCCGTGACCACGTGCGCCGCTCGCCCCATAGCTCCGTGGTGCGGGCCATGTCCCACAACAGCAAGTACTCCCAAGAGGAGACGGCGGATCACGTAGGCACTGTGCTGGACGCCTTCCAGCGGATGGAGGGAAGTCTCTCCTTTGCCCTGCTGATGGCGTGTCTGGGTCTGTGCCTGATCCTGCTGTGCGTCATCCTCCACGTGTTCGGATAAGCAAAAAGCCCCCGCAGGAAACGGAAGCGTTTCCTGCGGGGCTTTTGTATGCTCACTTACTTTTCATGAAAGCGGACGGCAGCCAGTACGGCGGTCTTGCCGTCGGGCTTCCGCACCGCCATGCGACAGATGCTGCCCTCCCGGCGGCAGAGAACCGACAGCTCCTCCCCCTCGAAGCAGGGAGCGGCATAGTGGATCTCCATGGAGGCGATTTCCCCGCCTGCCAGCACGCTGGCTGGGAAGCAGTCCAGCAACAGCCGCACATAGGCCACATTGTTCATGTGGCGGCCCATGTCGATGTCCGTGGAGCGCACCGTATGCCGCTGCACCAGCTCCTCCGGCAGCAGGTCGTCCCGGAACCGGGCGGGGGCCTCCGTGATGCCCTCCCGCTCCACAAAGGGGAAATCCTCCGGGAAGCCAGACTGGGCAAAGGGAATGAGCCGCCCCTTCTCCCCCAGCACCGCCCACTGGGTGCGGCCCAGCGCCAGCAGCTGATCTTCCTGCCGCAGGCTGTAGCTGCGGAAGCAGCGCAGGGATCTCCCCTCGCAGTGCTCCGGCCATGTGGCCGCCGTCACCTCCTGCGCCAGAGCGGGCCACCGAAAAAAGTCCACCCGGCTGTGGAGCGTCAGCCAGAAGGCACCACGCCGGGCCACGGCTGCACCGCCTACGCCGATGCGCTCGGCGTGTTCTGCGGCAATGGCCTGAAACATGGTGAAGGCCGCCAGCGGCGACATCCGGGCCGATGCCCCGCAGTAATCCGGGGACAGGGTGAAGTTCTTCTCAAAATAGCCTTGCAGTTGGGTCATAACGCACCTCCGGGGAAAATGTTTTTTAGTATCATACCACATTTTCCCATTTCCGGCAACCCGGCGAAAAAACAGTCTCCTCCGCCTGTAAGGCGGAGGGGACTGTTTTCAGGTTATGTGGCTATTTGGGAAGAAGATCGATCCGCACGCTTCTTGGCGGAGAGCACCAGCACAGCGGCCACAGACAGGGTCGCTGCCATGACCCACACGGTAACGGTCATGCCGTCGCCGGTCTCCGGAGACTGGGTATCCTTGCCGGTATCGGGCTTGGTATCCGGGTTGGGGGTGGGCTCAGGCATCTCGCCGGACTCCACGTTGAAGTCGGTACCCAAGAGCTTACTGTAAATGGCGTTGATAGCCAGACGGTAGTCGTCGGTCTGGTGGGCCTTGTTGGTGATGCTGGTGCAGAACACCGTCATATCCAGCCCGTTGGCCCGATAGTCGATGGCCACGGCATGGCCCTTCAGGCCCGCCTCGGGATCGTCGATGCCGTTCCACCAGCCGGCCTTGTAGAAGTCATCCTCGCTGCTGGCCCGCATGAGCACGGTGGCCTCCTCCGGGTAAGCGGAAATGATGGAGCCGCCCTTGGTGTAGGTGGCAGAATATCTGAGCGACGACGAAGATGCCTTTGCTGAGCTACTGGCCAGAAAGACCGACAAGGAGCTTTTGACGGAACAAAAGCGCTGTGAGGAGGAACTGCAAAAAGCGATGACTCGGAACGATACCGTTTCCCGGCTCTATGAAAAACTCTATGAGGACAACGCCACCGGAAACAGCATAATGAAAAAGAGCAGGCCACTTGCCTGCTCCCTGCATCAAACCGTATCAGAATAGAAAAATCGAGTGGTCATAAGTGAAATCCCTTATGACCACTCGATATGGTGCGCGAGGCGGGACTTGAACCCGCACGCCCGTAATGAGCACTAGAACCTGAATCTAGCGAGTCTGCCAATTCCACCACTCGCGCATATCCATATGAAGTTAGAAAAAAAGAATGGTGCGCGAGGCGGGACTTGAACCCGCACGCCCGTAATGAGCACTAGAACCTG